>SDBV01000239.1_pt1 | contig 75498 bp, 61 predicted proteins | sample 2277081 | NCBI WGS metagenome assembly SDBV01 (sample SAMN10402039, study PRJNA504765) | marine sediment metagenome | isolation source: marine sediment core GS10_PC15, 223 cmbsf | place: Arctic Ocean: Southern Knipovich Ridge | collected 2010
GGCATCATGGACAGACTCAAGGGAAAGCTGAGGATGGGCATCAATTATTTCATCAGGCGACATTCCCAGTCTGTCATATTCAATAACTATATCAACTACACGTACTCTCGTACCACTGACGACAGGACTTCCTCCTGATATTTTAGAATCCTTTGCAATATAGGGATGTTTTATTTCTGTTTTTCTGGACATATTTAATTTTATCATAAAAGCTAATTAATTTACCTGACAACCGCCTGTGTGATAGCAAAAGGATTATGCCCCCATTAACTGCAAAGGTAAAATGTCCCCCAAAAAACTACTAATCAAGCAGAGTAAATTCGCTTCGCATTTTCAATGCACGGTCAAAAGTATAAGTAAACTTACACCCTTCATGCATATTGATTTTACCTATAAGATAACCTGCCAGGTCTGCTTTGCCATTCTTATAATCAATAACCGCCATACGAACTATATCTTTAGATTCAATTTCAAACTGTTTTATCATTAGTATTTTCTCACATACTTCAGCAATCTCTTCTCTGTTATATCCATAGGCCGATTCAAGCACCCATACAAGTTCACTAAATACAATCACATTAATAAAGCATGATTTGCCAGAATCAATTATTTTCTTAATACAATCAGCAGCTTTCTGCGCCTGTTTTTTGTCATCCCATACAAGATAACGTACAAGAACGTTCGTATCCAGCCCTTTCATAATGAAGCTACCCTTTCTTAAAGCGTTCTTTAATTGCCTTTTTCATCTCCTGTACGGATACAGGCTTCTCATTTTTTTTCTGAAGTATTCCTTTAAGTTCGGCAACGTCAAGTGTAGCAGGCTCAAAAACCACTTTGCCTGATTCGTCCAATATAAAATCAATTTTATCGCCTGCCTGAACATGTAAATGCTCTCTAATTTCTTTAGGTATAGTGATTTGACCCTTGGATGTTATAGTTGATACAGGCATAAACATTTCTCCTTTCCAATATTACATTCCTTACTTTATTGTAAGGAAATTCTCCATTTCATGTCAAGAATATTTTCTCATCAGGACTATGAAGCTAAGAATATTGAATTACAATAACAGGCATGATGTCATCCAAGAGGAGCTCTTCATGTCAAAGTGGTAGTTCATTAAATAGTGTCTGTGTATAAACTCGTTTTATTTGTCCGTCATTCCCGAAATCCTTAATCGGGAATCCAGAACTTATTGAAAAGACTGGATTCCCGCTCAACAGACTACGGGAATGACGGTTCAATGCTTGAGTTTATACACAGACTCTAAATAATCATAGGAAATTACATTTTCAAACTGACAAATAAGAAATTATGTCCTTTAAATCTAAAGCAAAGTCTTACCTTCCATATCAGGTGCAGCCATACCAAAACAATCTAAAACCGTAGGAGCAATATCCATAAGGTTCGGGTTGTCTCTATTTATATCAAAATTGGTTAGTAATATCCCCGGTACAATTGACGGGTCTATAATATGGTCGCCGCTCCATTTCTTCAGATTATCTTCAATAATCTCAGCTGGTGAACCGCCAATGGCTGTCTGCCAGGATGACCTGAAACCGTCCTGAAAGCCAATAATAAGATCAGGCGCATTAGATGACTGGTTACCGGAATATATATCGCTGCTCTTATAAACATTTTTCACAACCTGTTTATCATCTTGAGGGTCTTTTAATTCAGCCATCTCCGTAATTATTCTATTCATAACAGCATCAGCTTCATCACCAGGATTAACAATGCCATTCCTTTCCCGTCCTTTCAGGTTCAGATAGATACTGCCAAATCCCAAAGCATATGCAGATGTCTGCTTCCAGTCCACATACTTGAACAGGCCCCCTCCTTCTTTATCATCTCTTGAAACAGTCTTCGTGAGCTTTAAAAAGCCCTTTTGTGCCAGCCATGAATTTATATGAACAGTCCTTCTGAATGTAGAAAACCCGTGATCAGAAAATACTATAAGAGCTGTCTCACCATCAACATGTTTCATCACATCCCCAAGAATTCTGTCCATTTTGCGATAATACTCATCAATTACATGGCCGTATTTTTCAGCATAAGCCTTATCATAAAGAGGATGTTCAGGGTCTCTTGTGTCCCAGAAGATATGCTGTATTCTGTCAGTAGAAAAAAAGGCACAGGCCAGTAATCCCTCTTTAAACCTGTTCATCTCATACCAGAGCATTTTTTCCTGCTCTTCAATAATTTCATCGCACATTGTAATAAAAGCCTCTTCGTCCGTTCTTCCTTCCTCAATTGCCTTTGTGTCCTCCGGCATGCCGAGAGTATAAAAGCAGCCTATTTCCTTTGCGAGTTCCTTTATGTAATCATCCGGGCTTGAAATCACAAATGCAGGGTCTTTCGGGTTTATTTGCACCGGTGTCATATAAAGCTCAAATTCCGGTTCAACCTGTTTCAAACAGAATTTAACAATAGCTGAAGCTGTTTTCATGAGCCCAAGTTTAAATTTCACTTCAACCCATTCACTCCATTGGCCCTCATTAATCTCGACTTTCTTCCCGTCCAGATTCATTTCAATCTTTGAATTACCATTAAGAGAAATATTAAGATCAATTTTTGCTGCCTCTCTCGCTCTCAGTTTGGCAACATTAGGACCTGAAATATAGGTCTTTATATTATTTCCATTTTTTGTTACTTTTATTACTTTTTCAATTCCCTCTTCGCTGCTGGAGATATCTCTGGTTGTGTAAAACGAATATCTGCCAAGTCCGCCTTTTATATCCGGCACCCCAAGGCCTGCATAAAGTTTTGCCTTGTTCTGTTTCGGCTGGAATGTCATCGGCCACTTTAAAATAGTTGAGGGAATGCCATTATCCGACGTATAATCCCAGAATGCATTTCCATGCATTACAGGTAAAAACATCGCTTCTCTTTTACCAAATACATTTTTCTGGTTCATCCTCAATATTGCCAATACCGGCATATAGTCCGCTATTCTCCTGCCTAGAAAATCAAAAATACCATGATATCCGGGATTATTCCCAGTAGCAATCGATGCCCATGCAACCGGGCTTTGGGCCGGGTTACTGGTTGCCAATGGAGAAAATCCTCCTGTCTGACTCAGTTTTGTGAAATTAGGCAAATCTCCTTTTTCCATTAAAGAAGACACTATTTTGGGATCCAGGCCATCCATACCGAGAAGAATTACCCTTTTATATTTGCGATCTCCAACAAAATTTACTGAATTTTCATTTGTCATAGTCTTTATTTCTTCCCCTTTTCCAGAGACACGCACAGATTTTTTAAGTTTGATGATTAAAATCCTTCTTAAAATTGCGTATCTGTGCCAATCCGCGTAAATCCGCGGCTAAGTAGTTACTTAATAATTGTAAATCAGTTATAATAGAAGTGTCAAATATTAGTGTTCCTCCCATTCATACATATAAAGAAACTTGACAACAATGAGTGAGAAACGATAACATATTTTAATATGTTTATTTAGCTAAATGAAGGGAGTATTGCGTATTATGAGCCGTATTTTATTTATTGCACACGTCGATAGAACAATGTTATTGAGTGGAGGTTTTGTCACATTCGGGCCCATGTGGCTATCTGCAGTACTCAAACAGGACGGTCATGAAACCACTATTGCAGGCATTAGCTATGCAGAAGTAGAAAAAACCTTCGCTGAATTCAAACCTGACATTGTCGCTTTTACAACATTCACCGGCGGACAAGTTCAATACGTGGACTGGACCAGGAGATTAAAACAAAAGTACAACTTTTTTGCCATGTTTGGCGGTCCTCATGTGACCTTTTCTCCTGAAATGATCGAGGAAGACGGCGTAGATGGTATTTGCCGGGGTGAAGGATTTGAGGCAATGCCGGAATTTATAAACAAGCTGGAAAAAGGGGAAGATATAACCAATGTCAAAAATTGGTGGGTAAAGGTTGATGGTAAAATTTACAAAAATGAGCAGCGCCCTCTCATAAAAGATCTTGATATTCTCCCCCCGCCCGATAGAAGCATCTATAACAAATATAAAGACTATCGCCTGGCCAGAACCGCTACATTAATGACCAGCCAGGGGTGTCCTTACAATTGCTCATACTGTCATAACCACCAGCTGCACAAAATGCTTGTAAAGGGAGACCCTGTCTTCAGGCAGAGAAGTGTCGACCATGTCATTGAAGAGTTAAAACTGTTAAAAAGAGATTATCCAAAGGTTGAATACCTGATCTTCAGGGACGAGATACTCACTGTAAGGCCAAAGTGGGTAAAGGAGTTTTCAGAAAAGTACGCCAGGGAAATCGGAATTCCCTTCTATTGTCTTATGAGACCGGAAATAATCAAGGAAGAAGTCATTGACGATTTAATCAAGGCAGGTCTTTTTTATATTGGTATAGGATTAGAATCCGGGAATGATTTCATCAGGAATGAAGTTCTCAACAGAAATATGACAAAGGAGCAGATATTAAATGGAATTCAGATACTCAGGGATAAGAAGGTGCTCTTTTCACTGTATAACATTATAGGCGCTCCGCATGAAACACTTGAAACAGCTATGGAAACATGGGAATTAACCGTAAAATGCAAACCCACATTCTGTGATGTCTTTCTTATGACTCCATACCCAAAGACAGCGATATACGATTATTCAATAGCAAACGGATTTTTCAGTCCGGATATGAGTGTGCCTGAAACCTACCATGGGACAATATCACTAAACCTTAAAGACGGCCCCCAGCTTGAAAAACTCATGCACCTCATTGGAATTGCTGTTGAGTTCCCATGGATGATGCCATTTATCAAGAATGTTTTAATAAAGCTGCCTCTCCAACCGTTGTATAACGCCATAAGGAAGTTCTGGAAGGGGTATGTGTACAGATACAGGATATATCCTTATAAAGTTAATGCTGTAGAAAGTGCACGAATTATCTATAATCAGATTTTTGTTTCAAAGGTATAAAACAAACCGGCTTTCACACATTGAAAACCCTGCATGTCCTGCAGGGTTTTTGATTGCAATAGAAAATATAATGGCAATACACCTCACTTCGGGATTTTAATCTGCTAACTTTGTTAAAATAAATAAATTCATATTTAATATGAAAGGAGTACATGTTAGTCTCAATAGTAATACCCTTACATAACGAGGAAGAATGCATCGAGGATATGTATGCTGCCCTTAAATCAGTCATGGATGCAGAAGATAATGACTATGAACTGCTTTTCATAGATGACGGCAGTACTGACAGAACTCTGGAACTTCTCGAACCCTTTGAACAAAGAGACCCAAAAGTAAGATTACTGCGATTCAGGCGCAACTTCGGCAAAGCTGCGGCATGGGCAGCAGGCTTTGATCATGCAAACGGTGAAGTAATTGTAACAATTGACGGAGATCTCCAGAATGACCCAAAGGACATTCCAAAGATGGTCTCTTTAATCGGAGAATATGACATTGTCAATGGTTGGAGACGAAAAAGAAAAGATGCTTTTATTATCAGGAAATTCCCTTCCAAAATTGCCAATTGGCTAATAAGCAGAGTTACGGGAGTTAAACTACGCGATTATGGATCCGGCCTTAAGGCCTACAAGGCGGAAGTAGTAAAAAATATCAACATATATGGTGAACTGCATAGATTTATTCCAGCAGTCGCGAACTGGTACGGCGTAAAGATAATAGAAATTGAAACTATCCACCATCCCAGAACACGTGGAGAATCAAAATACGGTATTTCACGAACACTCATGGTAATTCTGGATCTGATTACCGTTAAATTCCTTCATACATACTCAACTAAACCGATGCAGGCATTTGGCCCAATAGGGTTATCTTGCGGACTGGCCGGTTTTGCCATTAATTTTTATCTTGCTTTTCTATGGTTCTCAGGAGAAACTATCGGCCAAAGACCCTTACTTCTTCTTGGTGTGCTGCTTGTGATAATTGGAATTCAGCTTATTGGAATGGGACTTCTAGGTGAAATGCTTGTCAATTCTTATCATGAAAGCCAGAAAAAACCTCTGTATGTTTTAAAAAAACCTGGGAATTAAATAGTAGAAGAAAAACCTTGACAAGCAATTTACTCTCGCCATTAAAAAAGGAAGGCACATTGAGCGCCTCCCTTTCAGTTTACATTTAACGTGTATTATTAATCATGTTTGGTCAGTGGGGCCCCGGTTGTCCATCCAGTCAGCCATTTAAAACTTATAGGTGGTGGATTTGTGTTGGAATATATTGTAATTCCTGAACCCAATCCGGCCCAATCACTTATCACATTTCCTTGACCTTCATTAAACCGCATATAACTGATCAAGCCTGTCCCTGACATACGGCTGCATGGTTCGGTAAAGCTCAATTCATCGTCCATACATGCTTCAATATCAGATTTGCTTCGCGCTACTCTCCATAACCGCGTTTCATCAATGACACCAGGAAATAGATTCGCACCGACACCCTCAATAGTCTTTGCTGGAACAGCTGCTCGTCCTACAACCACATGTGGGTTAAAAGGTTCTCCTGCATATCCCGGTGATGTTGCCGGATCATTGCTTGCACCATAAGTTGTGTTACAATCCCGATATACTCCGTCTACATAAATATCCAGGTGAATATCATCATTACAAGTAACTCCACCTGCAGTACAATCAACAGTATCCGTCATGTTCGTACAGTCAGTATGTTCAGCACTATGATCAGCTCTGGTAAGCACACCGGCAATATGATGCCATAATGCATCTGCTATTGCTGTCATATTACTATTGGCAATATAATCGGCAGTAGCGGTCGAAGTTCCAGAAGCCACAACCCTTTTTATTGCCACTTTTGGCACTCCACCTTTAACATACAATACAATGCCAGCGTTATCAAAACGACCAAGAATCCCACCGGTAAAACTGGCTGTACTTGTTGCTTTACTCTTTACCCACGCCTCAACAGTAAGCTCTTTATTTGCTATCAAATTGGGCTCCTCCTGCAAGATAGTGGTGTCCAAAACACCGTGACAATCAGTACCAGGACAGTCCGTAAAATCAAGGGCAAATTGTCCTGTATCAGGATCGATATTCTTCAATTGCGGGCCTGCACCACAATTAATCAAAATAAAACCGGCACATAAAATTAATATAAGTGAGACGAGAATTAACGGTAATTTCTGCATATATACATTATTTGACACTATTGCCTCCTGACGATAATATAAGAATAAAAGGGATACCCGAAAAGTACGAGCTATTATGAATATTATTATAATTTATTATACTAAATAATGTCAATGAAATTAAGTTTTTCAAATATCGTTATTTAAAGAATCTATAAAATACTGTGCCTTATCACCATAATTATCCGGATCAAGTTTTGCTGCTTTTTCTGCTTCTTTTATAGCATTTTCCTTGTCAGCCAGAAGATTGTAAATCTCTGCAATTTTAAGATGAAACCTAGCTTTAACAGTCAATTTATCCTGGTCATTTAAAGATTGTAAATTTTTATCATCCGGTATAATAGTAATTATTCGCCTGTAGTATTGCAGCGCCTTATCAAAATTCTTCACTTCTATATAAGCATTGGCCAGCATAAGCAGTTGTTTTACAGTAAAAAGATATTGCTTTCCATCAGAGATTTTTTTATTATTTGCGATTCTGATCCTTTTGGCTTTTGCTAATGCCTCGTTTGCTATATTTTCTCTTGAAGCCAGAATTGCTGTTACAGCTAATTTAAACTGCCTGAAAGCACTTTCGGGTTGTAATTCCGCAATTTTCTTCATATAATTAAAGGCGCTCTCATAATCCTTTTTAATTATAAAGAGATCCACCATATCCTGTTCAATTCTCTGATATTCAGGATTAATCCGTTTACATTCTCTAATAAGTGCCTCAACAACTGATATATATGACGGTTCATACATGGCTATTAATGAATAAAAATAAATTGCTTTTGTAATGTACTCCAAATTATGACGGTTTGTTGATAGTCCCTTTTCCAGTTCTTCCGCCGTCCTTTGAATCAATTTTAATGCACCCTCATTTTCATAAAGCTGATTTTCTATTATTTGACGTGATACTGAATACATCTCTTCCCTTATGTAATCATCTCCGAATGCCCTGTAAGACAAGGCTTTATTAAAATCATCCAGCATTGCCGAAAATGAATCATATTTTGTCAGAGATATGTTCATATTAGTGTATGATTGTAATTGTTTAATGGGAATGTAATTTATAAAATAGCTTATGAAAGCAATAACAAGCAGTACAAACAAAGTCACACCGGCAAATACTATCCTAGTTTTCTTTAAATTAAGATTGCCTTCTAAGTTGTTACATTGATCTTTTTTTATAGATTCTATGTTGTCAATATAAGCTATCAAGGTAAAAAATATTAAATATGAATTAATAGTATCAAATGTAAATAGGTTCTGGATGAAATATACAATAATAGCAGTAGTAATAATGAGAACCATATTTTCTGAAATTAATTTTTTTCGAAGGTTCTCCTTAAGAATATAAAAGGCAGATCCCAATATTGCCAAATATGAAAACAGACCTAAAAGGCCTGCATTAATCAGCCACTCTATAACAATATTATGAGCATGGTCAACCCAAATCACTTTGTCGTTTGTATGAATTTCGTTAACTGTAAATACACCATAAAAATTCTCCTGTCCCCACCCTAAGACCGGATTTTCTTTTATTCCATTCCATGCCATCTTCCATGCATACAGTCTGGTCTTGACTGAGGGGTCTGACGGCATCATCATGAATCTGGATACGGTTCTGTTTTGTTTTATCCAATCTATATTGTGATAGGCCAGAAGTATAACAGATGAAATTATCAACAGACCAATTATATAAGGCAAAACTTTTCTTACACTCATATCCTCGGAATTTCTTAATTTTCTAAATACCAAAAATACGCCGATTATAAAAACACCGATAAAGGCTGCAAGTATGGCTCCTCTTGAGGCTGTTATATAAATAACTATAGAATTTATTATTATTGAAAGCAGGCAAAACAGCTTAAAATATGTTTTTTGAGTCATGTTGATTAAAATTAACCCGAGAAAGACAGAAAGCAATAAATATGTTGCGAGAAAAGGAGGATTACCTATTGTGCCTGCTCTTCTTATTCCATATTCCGCAATATAATTTGATAGCTGTGTTACCAGGACAGGCTCAACAAAAGTGTATAGACTTACAAACATGCTTGCTGCTAAATATATACTGAAGAAAATCATCCAGTCTTTTCTGGTTTTTAAAATGCTTCTAATAATCATGAAGAAGAGAGCAAGATGCAGAATGGTAATATAACCTTCCATACGTTCATAATTCGACCAGAAACTGTTATAAGGGCTTACACCAAATATATCAGCCAGACCTACAACAAACGTAAATATAAGAACAGATGAGACCATTAATGAATTTTGGAGTCGATATTCCTTATTCATAAACATAAGGCCCAACCATAAAACTGCTGCAAATTCAACTATAATTCTGAATGCAAAATTTTTTCCTGTAATGTACGGAAACATCAATGAATGACTGACATAAAGAGGGATGAAGGGGATTAAAAAAATAATACATTTTATCCCCCATAAATGCATGTTTTCTATTTTATTGGAAGAAAACTTTGACATTTATAAATATTGTAAGCTTTTATTTTTATATCGATAAAGAGCATTGCAAATACAGACAATGCAATATTAACATAAATCAATGACGGATTCTACTCCGTATATGAGAGTACATATGAAGATTATATGAAGAGCAATAAAACCCTATTTAGTGTCTGTGTATAAACTGCCGTTTTTTATTTTTGTCATGCCCGAAGTTAGTAATCAGGCCTGCCTGCGGTAGGCCGGCATCCAGAACTTGCTGAAAAGACTGGATTCCCGAGTCGGGTCTCACGAGGGTCGATTCGACCGGCTTAAGGACCCGCCTACCGGCAGGCAGGCTGCCGGAATGACAGACAGAGAAGCCGAGTTTATACACAGGCTCTATTTAACTGTAAAAGTGCATAATACATATTAAAACAGCGTATAAATAAACGGCGCTACAGCTGAACCTTCTGTAAAAATAATCAGTGCGCCCAGTAAAGCTAAAAATATAACAATAGGTGTTAACCACCATTTTTTTCTTTCCTTTAAGAAATCCCAAAATTCTGAAACAATTGCAAGTTTACTCATTATTCACTACCTCCTCGCATATCTCAACTGCATTTTGTATATGCATGTACTAACATTTCTATTATAAAATATTACAGTATTATTCCGATAGGCAAAATCAGAATTGTCTTTCATAGTTGCTTTTACTAAATTCCTTTTTTTCTCTGGTAACCCAGAAGCTTTTCCTTGATTTATCCATCTTCAAGTCAAGGAACTTTTTGCCAAAAGCCATTGCAATAAATCTGGTAATTGTAAAAACGATATAGAATAATACGCTAAGTATCAACCTTGTCATAAACCAGCCGAGAATTACAGCAAAAACCATCCATGCCTTCTGGAGGGGCCTTAACAGGCCGGGTAACACAAGACCAAAGAAGAGAAATACAGCAGAAAGAACCAGGAAAATCGCATACGTATCTTTTTCCTTCCACCAGAGCGTTGCCCCCAGTATGCCCAATACAATGCAGAAAGTTATACCGAAATTCCTGAGATCTCTTTTTTCACTTTTGATATTTTTTATTTCTTCTAAAATCATATTTTTAGCCACTGATTCTCACAGATTTATACAGAGTTATTTTGATATTTTTTATTTCTTCTAAAAGCATATTTTTAGCCACTGATTCTCACAGATTTATACTGATTGATATTGTTTTTTCCTCTCTTTATTAAAGATGAATCTTTTAAATTCTGGTTTTCTGCCGAAATTCAATAATAATCCAACCTCAATATTTGTTGCTTTCAGGTAATTTATTAATTGTGCTTCATGCGCAGAATCAAGCGCACGAACTGCTTTTAACTCAATAATTATCTTCCCCTCTACAATTAAGTCCGGTTTAAATTCACCTATTACCTTATCTCTAAAATTTACAGATATACCTTTTTGTCTTTCAACAGCTAACCCATACCCATTTAACACAATAAAGAAAGCATTCTCATAAACAGATTCAAGAAATCCATCACCAAGCTCATTATAAACTTCATAAAAACCCTTAAGTATTTTATCCGTAATTTCTTTATATTTTAAACCCACTATTTTTTATCCGTACAAATCCGCGAAAATCCGTGGCTACTAATCAAGTTCAAATTCTTTTTGCCATTCAACATCATCTTCCAACGCTTTTTGCTCTCGTTTATCAAGCAAACAATTTTCGAGTAAAAGATAATCCATATTGGTACGCATAAAACAGAGAAAAGCATCTTCCGGCGTGCATACGATAGGCTCACCTCTTACATTAAAAGAAGTATTAATTATTACAGGACAACCCTGCTTTTCATCAAATTTCTTTATCATTTGATAATATGCGTTATTGTATTTGCCATCTACTGTCTGTATTCTCGCAGAATAATCAACATGTGTGATTGCCGGTATGCTGGAACGGGCGACATGCAGTTTATCAAGACCAAAGAGCTTCTGTTCTTCTTCAGTCATCTCCCGGCGAATCTCCTTTTTCACCGGGGCCACCAAAAGCATGTACGGACTTTCCCTGTCTATATCAAAAACGTCCGAAACCCTCTCTCTTATTACCGAAGGTGCAAAAGGCCTGAAACTTTCACGAAATTTTATTTTCAGATTCATGGTCTCCTGCATCTTCGGAGATCTGGCATCTCCAATAATTGATCGCCCCCCCAAAGCACGGGGACCAAATTCCATCCTTCCATGGAACCATCCTACAACCTTCTCATCAGCGATTAAATCCGCTATTTTTTCCGGCATTTCTTCATCACTCAATTCAATGTAAGGTATTTTGTTTTTCTTGAGATAATCAACAATATAATCCTTTTCAAACTTCGGTCCCAGATAAGAACCCTGCTGGGAATCCCTTTTACCGTCCGCCTTTCTTTCATTTCCAAGGTACTTGTACCATGCAAATACGGCCGCACCCAAAGCAGCCCCTGCATCACCTGCCGCAGGCTGTATCCAGATGTCATCAAATATCCCTTCCCGCAGCAGTCTTCCGTTCGCAACACAGTTTAAGGCAACACCACCGGCAAGACATAAATTCTTCTGTCCTGTCTCTTTTCTGATATGTCTTCCCATTCTGAGTACGGCTTCCTCAGTAACCTCCTGTACAGAACGTGCTATGTCCATTTCTCTCTGGGTCAGCTTAGATTCAGGTTTGCGCGGTGGCCCATCAAAGAGCTTGTCGAATTTCCCGTTGGTCATTTTCAAACCGGAACAGTAGTCAAAATAATCCATATTCATCTTGAATGAACCGTCTTCTTTCAAATCAATGAGTTCTTTTAAAATGATATCTTTATATTTTGGCACTCCATACGGTGCAAGCCCCATAACTTTATATTCCCCGGAATTTACCCTGAATCCCGTAAAGTAAGTAAAAGCTGAATAAAGAAGTCCTAATGAATCGGGAAATTTTATTTCTGCCAACATATCAATATTATTATCCTTCCCAATGCCATAACTCGCCGTTGTCCATTCCCCCACTCCATCCATAGTAATAAATGCAGCTTCCTGGAACGGCGATGGGAAAAATGCTGAAGCTGCATGGGATTCATGGTGCTCCGGAAATACTATCTTTCCTTCATATTGAAGCTCTTTTCTTATAACCTCTTTCATCCAGAGCTTTTTCTTGATCCAGAGGGGCAATGCTTTAACAAAAGATTTTATTCCAAATGGAGCATATGACAGATAAGTCTCCAGAATCCGTTCAAATGTCAAAAACGGCTTATCATAGTAGGCAACGTAGTCCAGGTCCTTAATTGTCAGATTACTGTTCTGCAGGCAGAAATTTATTGCATTTATGGGGAATGATGAGTCGTGCTTCTTTCTTGTAAAACGTTCTTCTTGTGCAGCAGAAACTATCTTGCCGTTATGAACAAGGCATGCTGCGCTGTCGTGATAAAATGCTGATATTCCAAGTATATACATATAATAAAATTTAGTACATCTATTAAAAAATAATATTTATAATAACAGTTTCTTCAAAAAACTGTCAATAAATTTGATCGTTAATTGTATTTTCTTTACACTTACCTGTTAAATAAATTTAATCTTCCTGAGGGCAAAAAAAGTCATTTTAAAAAGTAGCAAACCATGCCTGAAGCGGCTTATTTGAGTTCTTCCATAAGTCCTTTCGTGGTATCGAATAGGGATCTCTGTAATTTTAAGGTTAAGTTTCGCGGCTCCAAACAGCAAATCAAAGTCACCAAATGGATCAAAGTCTCCAAAGTACTTCCTTCCTGAACAAATTTTCTCATAATCCTCTTTCCATAGGACCTTTGTACCGCAAAGAGTATCCCTGATCCGCTGTTCAAGGAGATATGTAAATGCTTTGCTAAAGAACTTGTTGCCCAGAAGGTTTAGAAACCTCATAGCCTCTTTTTCCATTTGATAGACCAACCTCGAGCCATTTATAAAATCTCCCTTTCCATATACAATTGCATCAAAAAATTTCGGCAGGTCTTCAGGAGGTACGGTCAAATCAGCATCCAGGATCATCAAGACATCATTTTTTGCATGACTGAATCCCTTTCTTACAGCATCACCCTTGCCTATTCCATCCTGAACTAAAACTGTTATGTCCTTCTCGGAATATTTTTCCTTAACCAGTTCACATTCCTCAAACGTACCATCCTGAGAATTCCCTTCTACAAAAATGATCTCCGTGTGCTTACCCATGTCCGGGGTTCTCAGAACTGCATTTTCTATATTTCCTCTTTCATTTCGGCAGGGTACAATAACAGAGCATGTCACTTCTTCCGGCTGCTTTCTTTTTTGCGTCGGTTTCGCGATAATCACTTCATTCAAGGACAGCTTCCAGAAAAAAGGAAAGTTCGTCAGATATTTATTAAAGAAACCGGAAATAAAAGGGATGGACACCGGCATCAAACACCGGTAGCCCTTTTTTACAACCTCAAAGTCATTTAGATAAAGTAAGTTTGAAATATCTTCAAGAGGAAGCCAGTGCTGCAATAAATGCTTCATTCTAAAGCCAATTGCCTCGGCAAATTTAAGTGCGGGCTCCCAAAGGTAGTTATAATATACTATGATCAGCTTCGTTTCAGGCTTACATACCTTGTGCAGCTCTTTAAAAGCCAGCTGAATATCATCAACATTGCCTATAGTTCCATCGATAACAACATAGTCAAACTTTTCATCAACATCAAGGTTCTCAAAATCGCCTGCTTTAAAACGCAAATGAGGATATTTTTCCTTTGCTATTTCGACCATCCTGGTACTAATATCTATACCAAGTCCATTTGCAGGTTCCAGTGCAGCAAGTGTTTTCCCTATGCCACAACCAATTTCAATAACAGACGCGTTTACAGGAATCAGGAAACGAAGATATTTTTCAAGCTCCTTATGATAATAGGCTCCTTTTTCTCTCCATTTTTCTCTGTCTATGGCTTTGGAATTAAAAAAATCTATTTTTTCAGCTTTATTCAAATCATTTACCTCAAAAAATAACAATCTATTGTTTTAGTTGATGAATACTGCAATACCAGTCGTATGCTTTTTTAATCCCTTCTTCAATACTTATTTTAGCGTTCCAACCTAAATTTCTTGCCTTACTTACATCAAGAAGTTTTCTGGGTGTTCCCCCGGGTTTCAAAGTGTCATGCCTTATCTCACCTTCAAATCCGACTATTTTTTTTATAAGAAAAGCAAGATCCCCTATCTTTATATCCGTTCCTGTTCCAATATTTATAAATTCACCTATCTCCTTATACTCATAATTTTCCATTAAAAAGATACTCGCATCTGCTACGTCATCCGCATGCATGAATTCCCTGTATGGTTCACTGTCTCCCCATATGACTACATGTTTTTCAGTAATACCAATTTTATTCAGCGCATCTTTCATTGATTCTTCATTCTCAGTAATTGTTTCATTATCCAATTTAAAACCAAGTGGGACCCTCTTAATATCTCTTTTTATTTGCTCGAAATCATTATTTTCTAAAAGTTTCGCAAGGTGAAACTTCCTTATAAATGCAGCGAAAACATGGGATGTTTCAAGGTTGAAATTATCTTCAGGTCCATACAGGTTTGTCGGCATAACTGATATATAATTCGTTCCATACTGTTCGTTATAATATCTGCATAGTTTTAAAGCCGATATCTTTGCTATTGCATAAGGTTCATTCGTAGGCTCTAAACCTCCAGAAAGAAGGTCCTCCTCTTTCATAGGTTGTGGTGCAAATTTGGGATAAATACAGGAAGAACCAAGATTAAGAAGCTTTTTAACTCCATACTTGTATGCTGAATCTATAACATTCGCCGCTATCATAATGTTGTCATATATAAACTCTGCCCTGTATGTATCATTTGCGAGTATTCCCCCAACTTTGGCAGCAGCCAGTAATACATATTCAGGTTTCTCTCTTTCAAAAAAATCCTCTACCCCATTTTGCCTGGTAAGATCAAGTTCAGAATGAGTTCGTACAATAATATTATTAAACCCTCTGGATTGGAGCAGCCTCAATATTGCAGAACCCACCATTCCTCTGTGGCCTGCTATGAATATCCTGGAGTTTTTTTGCATTATTTAAGTTAGGAATTATTACCAGGAGGTAAAATAAGACATTTATCTCTTTGTCCCCTCGTTAGATGTCCAAAAAATATTTTTTTTATTCAATATCATCTTGCCTTCGCCGGGTGGATTAATGCCGACTTTTTCCATATCTGCATCCACCATAATCTTGACGAGTTCATTAAAAGTAACCTTTGGAGTCCAACCGAGTTTTTCCCTGGCTTTTGAAATATCGGCAAGGAGAAAGTCTACTTCTGACGGCCTGAAATAATGTGGATCTATCTCAACTACAACATCACCTGTCTTCAAGTCTGAATCAAAAGATGCATTCAGGGAAGAAACAATCCCTTTTGTGCTTAGCCCCTCGCCTTTCCATTCAAGTTCAACTCCCGCATAATTAAAAGCATGCTCAATAAATTCCTTCACTGTATGGCTTTCACCTGTACCAATGGCATAATCATCCGGCTCATTCTGCTGGAGCATAAGCCATTGACATTCTACATACTCAGGAGCAAATCCCCAGTCTCTCTTAGCTTCAATGTTACCGAGATAAAGAGTTTTCTGATTTCCAGCAATTATGTTCGCTACTGCCCTTGTGATCTTCCGTGTTACGAAAGTCTCTCCTCTCCTGGGTGATTCATGGTTGAAAAGAATTCCATTGCATGCAAATATGTTATAGCTCTCTCTATAATTAATGGTCATCCAGTAAGCATAAACTTTTGCTGCTGCATAGGGACTTCTCGGATGAAAATATGATTTTTCATTTTGAGGGGGCGGGGCTGAACCGAACATCTCCGATGAAGATGCTTGATAAAATCTTGTCTGTATTCCGCTTCTCCGTATTGCTTCAAGAAGTCTTGTTGTCCCGATAGCCGTTACATCGCCTGTATACTCAGGCATTTCGAAACTTACCTTGACATGACTCTGAGCGCCAAGGTGATAAATTTCATCCGGCTGAATGTTATAAACGAGGTTAGTCAGCTGTCCCGCATCAGCCAGGTCCCCGTAATGAAGGAATAATTTGGCGCCTGAAATATGAGGGTCAACGTAAAGATGATCTATTCTTTTTGTATTAAATGTACTCGCCCTGCGGATAAGGCCATGCACTTCATAGCCCTTTGATAAAAGCAGCTCCGTCAAATATGACCCATCCTGACCTGTTATTCCGGTAATAAGCGCTTTTTTGGACATCTACATAGTATATCGTAAATTAACTCCGTTTTTCAAATGCTTTTTATTAAATAGCACCAAAATGCCATTCCGCATCATTCATGGAGAGGATACTAACATAGGGACTTTACTTGTGTCATTCCTTTTTTTATAAACAACAACTCTTTTTATATGTGTTTGTTATTCAGGCAATTATCGATTCGTGTCAAACAATATAAATGATTGTTTCCATGATGACGCATTTAAAAAGGGGCTTGGTTTTTTCAAGCCCCTTTTAGTTAAATTCAATCAGAGAAATATTCTTATTTAGCAATTGATGCCAATGTGTCTTTTAACTTCATCTCTCTCTCAAGCTTGTTCAACCTCTCGGTTAATTCTGAAATGGTTTTCTGCTGATCCTGTGTAACCTTTGTCAGTACAGCCACAATATCCATAGGACTCAGGCCCGTCCTGTCTTTCATCGCTACCATCTCAGGAACATCTTCTGCTATAAATCCCACGTAGGATTCTTCCTTGTCCGCTTTGTAATTGAATTTTACCGGATCAAGATTGTTCAGTGTCTCTACCGCTTCATTTGAACTCAGTCTTGTTATGTTCTCCTTAAACTCTCTGCTGGATGCATCAGTCCACACACCTCCTGTTGTTACATATGCCCCACTGGCCATCTCTAAAGGATATACCGGGCTTGCGGTACCAATGCCGACATTTGCCTGCGGCATCAGCAAGATGTCTGAACTTGCACCCTCTGTAGACATGTTCAGATCATTATTTGCCCCGTCTATTTTAAGGCTGACACATTCATTTGACAATGCTGCTGACGGGTATCCACATATTTTAAATGCTCTATTCCTTCCGGAAGCTGCATCTGCGAATAACCAGTACTCAAACATTCCGCCCGGAATAGTATCTAAACGTCCGCCAGGTTCCTGGTCATATTTCATCTCAAAAATAATAGGATTTGCACCCATCCAGTTATTCATTGTAAACCTGGGGTGTTCAAATTCTACTTCGTGCCTGATTGTAAACCTTCCTGTACCTGATGAAGTAACATTTACTAATCCACCTGGACCTAATCCAATCTCACCATTTACTAAAAGGTCTCCTGCTGTAAAGGCATTTACTCCAATAATTAACAACCCCAGTACCAGCAATAAAATAAATACTTTGTTTTTCATTTTTACCTCCTTATTGTAATTATTTAATATGCTACTGACTGTGTGATGTTTATATTCTATATTTTTGATACAAATACAGTGTTATAAATAAAATATCTTCAGCCCATTTCTTATTAATATTATAACTCATTTAATGATTTTTTGATATATGCAAGCTACAATATTCAGCTAATTATTAACACGCAAAAAAGATGCCAATTACAAATATAAATAAAAATCAATAAGTTAGAATAATATTGTAAATGATATTATATATATACTTCGCAGATATGCGTAATTTCACACAGAAAATGTCAATATGTCTCTTATTCGCTTCTTCTTTCATTTTGAATTATCATTTATTACATTATAACATACTAAAATGTAACTTTTAGCCAGATTAAATTTAGCAACCTCCACAAAATCATTTCCTGAGCTTTCTTTCAAATATTTTGATATCTTTAAATCCCGACCTTGAGGTAATTACGGATCATACGGAAATATAATATAAGATATATCATCCCTCTTGCAGGATATATTGCCTGCTTGGATTAAACCATAAGCGTCGGGATAAGAAGAGGCTGCCCAAAAGAGTGTAGCAACCGGTGTTAGTGCCGCAGAGGCCGGATCAGGTCTGATAAGCAGATTTCATGAGTGATGCGTTGTATGAAGGGAAACGATTCAGGACATTCAGCCGGGCGAGCCGAATCAGAATGCATATATTGAAAGGTTTAACCGGACATACAGAGATGAGGTGTTGAATCTGTATCTGTTCAGGGATTTATAGGAAGTACTGTCAACTTTGACCTGCCCCAGTTTATAGTACCACCTGTTGAATTGCTGGTTCATAAGTAACTGGAGTGGGAGAGCAATTCTCTTTCTATTCACTCCAATTTCTTTGGCTATGAACGTTATAAGGTCATCAAACCGAGGGTCTTCTCCGGAACTAGTGTAGTGCGTCTAACGCTCCTTTACATATGCTTCGAGTGTCTCTAGCCGTCATTCCCGCAGTCTTTTGAGCGGGAATCCAGAGTTTTGTTTCTTAAAGGCACTGGATTCCGGCTCAAAAGATTACCGGAATGACAAGCATGGCAACCGACAGAACAAGCTTGACAGGACACTAGCATGATATAATGAGTTCTTGCAGGCTTCTTTTGTGCCGAGATTTATAAGGATATCTGCAGCATCGTTTACATAAAGAAGGCTCATTTAGAGATAAATTATCGTCCGGCATTACTGATTACTTCATTGGCTTTATCGAGGTTATCTTTTATCAGCTCTAACATATCTTGGCCAATCCCCGGCTCATTTTTCAAAATATTGTTTATCTCTTCAGGATCATCTTTTAGGTTAAAAAGAAGCGATTCATTTTTTCCGAGATAATGTATCAACTTATAATTACTATCCCATACAGCAATGCTTCCCCTTGTAATCTGATGCCCGCGGCTTCGATTTTCTTCGAAATTCATGGAAAAAGCAGGGCGCTGAGGAAGTCCTTTTCCTTGCATAAGCGGCGCCAAAGAGCGTCCCTCCATCCACGATGGAACTTGAATATCAACTAAATCCAAAATTGTAGCCGGTATATCGATCTGTTCCACAAGATCATTAACAACTTGTCTCCTAATCTGACCAGGCTCTTTTATAATAAGCGGAATATGTGTTACCTGCTCATACAGGAACGGTCCACCATGCGTGAAGTAACCATGTTCAAAACTTTCACCATGATCTGCAGTCAGTACAATAACAGTATTGGACATCCCCCTGTTGTTTAACTCGGCAATAAAATCTTTGAATGTATGGTCACAATATCTTATAAACTCATCGTAATAATTTCTTAGTAAATCTACCTCGGGCTGCATTTCCTCTGGAAACCGTAAATAATCAAAAAGATATTTATATGAATCGAGTTTTATGTTCTCCTGTGTCTTAAATGATCTGAGGTCGGAATTTGAGCTAAAAAAATGCCTGAATAGTTCAGGCGGCAAATACGGATCATGCGGCGGGAATACATGAACCCAGGCGAAAAAAGGCATTTCAGGATTACCATCTAATATTTTCAGAAAACGATTAAATGCCTTTTCAGGCGGCACTGTTGTATGGGCAAAGTCGCTTGATAGAGCAATTAATAATTTCCTCAAAATAAAGTCGTTTTTTAGAATCCAGTTATGCAATCTTATTTTATTCCCGAAAAAGCTGTGCAAAAATACATCCAGATATCCAAACTGCCATCCCACAAGAGAAGCGGGTTCACTGAACTCAGCTGCATTCGGTGCAATATCAAAACTGTCAGCCATACCTAATATTTCTACCGATGTGTGCGGGTTAACGACAAACGCCATGTTATAGTAACCATTTTTTTTAAGTACGGCCGGCAAACTTTCCGTACTGCTTTTTACTGGTGTCCCTTCTATCTGAAAAGTCCGATGACTCCACACCCTCTTGCCGGTCATAAGGCTTGCAGTGGCAGATGTAGTAAAGTTGCTTTCCGCTTCAGTTTTTGCAAACACCGTTGCCTTTTTTGCCCATTCACTAATAAAAGGTGTCGTGTCTTTATGATATCCATACACCGACATGTTCCTTGCAGTCAGTGCATCAAAGGTTACCAGTATAATATTTGGCCGGCTGCTGCCATTCGGATAAAATTGCTGCTTTTCTGTTGATACTATTTCACCTGTATCCTTAATCCATGTGTAATAGGCAACCAGCGGCACCGAAAGCAAAATGACTATCCCAAACAGCCACACCAGGGGAGTAATGCGATTCTGAATAATACTCAACCATCGCTCGACTTTGTCACGGAACAACAATGAAAGAGAGATTGATATAATGACTACGAATATCAGTACCAATATTTTCAATTCGCTTGAAGTTTCTACATCAGGCCAGAATAGTTTTTTACCTTTCCAGATCATTGCTCCGGACAATAAAAGAATGCCGACACAGAATAATAAGTGCTCACTATTAAATTTCAACCCTGCTTGTTTGCACAACCTGTCACATACATTCAGCAGCAGCCAAATTATTAATGCAGTAATTGCTGCAACAATACTCCAAATAATTGATGCAAGGGCTACACTTGGAAGGAATTCACGGAAGGAAGCGTAATAACTGAAACCGTTCCAGCGGGAAAATGCATCTCCCATCAGGTAGAGAGAGAAAAGTACAAAAATTAGACGGAATAATGTCCAAAATGATTTTTTTTTTGCTTCGAGGCCAACAAGACCCGGTTTAGTCATCCTGTGATGAGGAAGATATGTCTTTTTTACGGCTTACTAACCCCTTCACAAATCCTGTTATTCTCTTCCAGAACACAACGATCACACCTAAAAGACCATAAACAAAAGGGGCAACTGTTTGAAAAAAGAAACCTCCGGTATTTGGATCAATATATGCATGGGCAGATGAAACAAACATACAACTTAAAAGTAATATAATTGAAATAAATGGGACAAAAATCATCATACAATTCTCCTTATATGGACGAGATGGAATTCCTTACTAATTTATATATTTTAATAAAAATATGAGTTAAATGTCAAATTGTTATACATAATTGCTTTAAATAGTGTCTGTGTATAAACTGCTGTTTTTTTGTCATGCCCGAAGCCTGCTCTCGACTCCGATCGGGGGTCAGTAATCGGGCATCCAGAACTTGCTGAAAAGATTGGATTCCCGAGTCGGGTCTCACGAGGGTCGATTCGACCGGCTAAAGGACCCACCTACCGGCAGGCAGGCTGCCTGAATGACAGACAGAGAAGCCGAGTTTATAGACAGACTCTAAATAATTCGCAAAACTAAACAGTTTTAGCTTGCGTAGATTAATAGTTTAATATATTTTTTTTTCTTTCATATAATATATATGAAACCCAGGCAGTTCTCCGCCTGTTATTTCTTTATAGTTAGATAATAATTCAGCATTCTCAAAAAAATCACCCCACACAAAATAATAATCAATATCATGCTTCTCCAACTCATTCAACAAGTCATCATCACTAATATTTTCTCGTGCCTGGCCGTAGTACTTACTGTTTTTCAGCCAGTATGTTAAACGAAAGGTCCTATGCCAGGCATCATGTACTGGAGTATATTCCCGATTAGACGCGATATTTCCCCTGATGTTATAACGTTTCAATTCTTCACTTAATGTATGCATAGCCTTATCAACATTTCCTTTGCTTCCCCTTATCGCCTCTCTTGATGGAACGAAAATGAAAGAAACTACAAAACATGTGATCAGAATATTTTTTCTTACTTTATTATTAAAAAAATCTTTTTGAAGCAATAAGGTCAGCAGATAACCGCCCATAAGTAATAATAGAATATTAATAATCCAGATATACCTGGCTTCATAATGAAATAATGTATATCCCCCTGTGTATATAATTATTGTTAATAATGGATAAAGCAAGTCTGTCTTATTAATCATTTGAGACAACGACAGACTACATAGCAACAAAATGTATGCAATAATAATTGCAACTGATAACGTTGAAAATGATTCATAAAACAGGAGTCCTTCAGAAATATTTTTCAGTATCAGTTTCAAAAAATGCTTCAACGTACTCAAGGAATCCATTGGGCTCCATGTTTCCACATCGATGTAACTTGGATCTTCCCAGGCAACAATAGCACTCTCATTGGGGGGAGCAAAAAATCCTTTATAAAACATTGGTTGACCGAATTCCAGTGTATTGCTCTGTGATCCGGGGCTTAGTATCGCAAAATTCGTTTTTCCCATGTTGCTAAATGTAAAATGGTTATATTTATTACTCAAGGCAGCAATCCAGACACCACTAATTAAAGAAAAAAGAATGAAGCCTATCAGGGCATTTTTCAATATCTGTTTCCTGTCTGCCTGCGCATTGAGCCTGAAATAATGGAGTATGTTAATTAAGGAAAAGTGCACAATAAAAAAAGGGAATGCATAAGATTTCGTTAAATATGCAAATGAACCCAGCACTCCGCACAAGATACCACTCCCTGTCCTTTCGTGATATTTATTGTCAAATACTATGCTGAGATAAAAAACAAGAAAACATAAGAGTATTAAATCAAAGGGTTGAATTAGTGAATAGTGAACAAAAATCGGGATCAATGTCAGTAAAATAATGTTTCTGATTTTTCCTGTTATTTTAAATCTAAAAGATAATCTCCAAATACCGATAATAGTCAGAATACCAAAAATCAAAAACAGTGCATTGGTTGCAAACACGTGACTGAATCCGAGATAAAGAAAAGGGATGAATAACCACGATAGAAACGGTCCCCAGTAACCATTAACAGCATCGGCAAACTCTCCATTTAAATACTTTTCAGCAATACTTAAATAAAGTGTGGTATCAGCACTCAATCTCAGGGTTTGATCCGTAGCAAATATTATTATTGAATATATTAAAAGTACTATTATGAGTATGGGCATACTGGAATTAAACCTGTTAACAATATTATCTTTCTTCATGCTATTCATCCTTCTTCATCTTTCTTGTATCAAAAATTAAATAATCAGCATTTTTTACTATTATAGGAAAATTTATTGTCAGATATTCTTTTAAATCAGCGTGCTGCTCAAACTCTTCAAAATCCGTTATTATGAAATAGTCCGGGGTATATTGGATATATTTAGCGTGAGTCCTTATAGTAAAGTAGCGGCCATTAAAAAGCTCCTCTTTTGCAGGGATTTTTATCCCTCTGAATTTTCGTTGTGACAAACTTCTTTTTGTGGGCCAAGGCAATCCGGACAGTTCTCCATCGTATGTAAGTGATCTTCCATAATCAGCCGTTAAAAATAATGTACTTGGGCTGTGATTTACGATCTGTCCAATCTCTTTTGAGATTCTCAATTCATTTTCAAAGTCCTCATTGATAAATTTATAAAATTGTGGGTTAATTCCTGCAACATAGCTGAAGATTTTGGAATAACCATCTCCCCGCTGCGTCTTCTTAATGTTCATGCCAGCCCCCAAAAGTAATATCAGTGACAATAAAATGAAAACCGTTATACCTTTTCTAGAAGAAAATAGCCGGCTTAGTATCAGCGCACCGGGTGTTCCTATTGATAATGCAACTACCGGGATAAACTGCAAATGGTAATAGTCATGTGTATGGACGTGAAAGTTGAAGAACAAACCGAATATAAAATAACCGATCCACAGTCCCGTCAAAAAAACTCTTGGAAGCCCTTTCCTGACTACGAACAGACCTAGGAACGCTACTGCTAGCGCAATTAATCCCACAACACGTGCAACCAACGCAAGCCAATCCTTCCAGAAGTATGGATGCAGCAGTAGTTTTGGAAGAAAGCTAGCTTGAAGATGTTCTTCAAGAAAGCTGCCCTGGGTTAAAACACCAGAAAGATAATAGACAGCGCCAGGCAATGGACTTAGAAATATAAATAGCAAGAAATCTCGGCTGGCTAGTGATTTTCGAATACCGTGCCTGTAAAATGCTATAGATAAAAATGATCCAAATATCAAAAAAATACAATAAGGCTTTATTAACATGGCGAGTGATGATATGGTAACTGTAATTATCCACTGTAATATTGACGGTTTCTCATAATACTTTAATATCGCGAATATGCTGAAAAGTAATACCATTACCATTAATGGATCAGGCTGAAAACTTCTGCTCGCTGATATACCGTATGGAAGGAATAAATAGAAAAAAACAGAAAACAATGCAGCCCCTGGCGTGAGAATCCTTCCAGCTATTAAATAGAGAAAAACGCCTCCGACTATCCAGAATACTGACGACAGTGTCCGTGCTATCCAGAGGTGCTCTCCACCCACTATACGATAGAAAAACACAACTATACGATCTAAAATACGGAGTTCTAACTCATACCCCATTCTTTCTTTGTTGAGACTTGCAATTTGCCTCCTCCATTCAGGTAAAGTCTCCAAACCTTCAAAATAATAACTCCTTGTAACGTGGGCTAACTGATATTGTCTTATGGGCTGAAAGTCTAACGGCGGCGTGCTAATATGATGAAGCCTTATTACAAATGCAGTTATGAATAAAAAACCAATAATAAGCACGCGTGTCAAAGGCTTCTGTAAAAAAAACTGGGTATCCTGATATGACTCGGCTTCAGATTTTTGTTGCACTGTTATGTTCTTCCTAACAAGTCCTATTATTTTTAAGACGTTAAATCATCACTGCTTATTTAAATTGTTTTTTATTATTTTTCTATTTTTCCATCCGAAATACAACCAGTGGAGATAGTCGGGAAGCTGCTTTAATACTTTGAATCGTGTTATACCATGTATCAGATTAACATTCTTTTTCTCAAGAGGTATATCAGCCAAACGGTACCCCTTGACAGCAGCCTTTATGGACATTTCCATACTCATCGCCCATCCGCTGTTAACTTCAGTTTCTATTCTGAATTCATCTAAAAGAGATTTCCTATATACCTTTATGGACGTGGTAACATCTGATATAGGCATTCCAATGATTTTATTCAAAGTCATATTGCCGCAATACGAAAACAGTTTCTTTACAGGGTTACCTCTCGCCCTGCTATCAACTGTAAAGCGGTTTGCTGATACCAGATCATAGCCATTTTCCAGTTTCTCAATCATATTGTTTAATATTCCAAATGGATCAACATGATAGGATACCCAAACCCCGACATATTTTGTATCTGCGTTCTTAAACCCGGTTTTTAAGGCATTCAGCACACCCCTTTTCCATTCGTTCTGCACTAAATAAATGTCATCAAAAATTTTCTGTAACTTCTCTATTGTAGGTATGGTCTTGTCATCAGGTGAATCATACACAACAAATAGTTTAAAAGGATAGTTAACAGTAAGAAACAAGGTTGAGACTACAGGTATTACCGCTTCTCCTTCATTATAAACAGGAAGTATCAAAGTCAGTATTTTTTTATCTTTGTATGTATTTTCGCTCGACATATTTTAATTCTTATATTTACCTGCGTCTGTATACATCCCCTCAATATTGCTTTTGATAGAAGACCTTTATTTCACCACAGACCCTTTTGATATCCTCATCACTCAGGAAGGAAGATGACGGAAGCCATAAGCCATGCGCTGACACATAATCAGTATTCGGATATTCATCGTTCAGACCGTATGGAGGTTGACTGTGAATAGGCGGGAAAAACGGTCTTGAACCAATACCTTGCTCTCCCAGGTGCTTTTTAAGGACTGAAGGTTCCGGAACCAGGACGTCAATGAACCACGGAGAAATTTCCTCCAGGTCTGTGTCAATGAATTCAACCTGTCTTACATCCTTTAACTCATGACGATATAATGCGAACATCTCCTTCTTTCTCCTGACTCTCCATTCAAGTTTTTTCATCTGTGCAATCCCGACCACGGCTTGAAGGTCTGTATATTTAAAATTAAAACCCATAATCCTGTATGAATCCACCCCGGATTGATACCTTCCAAAATCCTTTATACTTGATATCTCCTTATAAAGGTTTTCGTCATCGGTAACCAATGCTCCCCCCTGACCTGTAGTAATAATTTTTGATGGACTGAAGGAAAAACTTCCTATAACCCCAAAAGTGCCTAAATGCTTACCCTTATATCTACAGCCTAATGATTCGGCTGCATCCTCTATGAGGTGCAGTCCATGCTTCGATGCCAGGTCTACAAGCTTATTCATATCAGTACAGCGGCCGTTAAGGCTGACGAACATTATAGCTTTTGTTCTGGGTGTTATTGCCTTTTTAACTAAATCCAGATCCAGGCAGTGGTTTGAAATATCTATGTCAACAAGGACTGGTTTGGCACCAGCCAAAATCACAGAATTCGCAGAAGCTATCTGAGTATAATCGGGAACAATAACCTCATCATCCCCATTAATACCAAGCGCCATTAAAGCAATTGAAAGACTTACTGTGCCGTTGCTTACTACAGAAGCATATTTACTGCCCACAAAATCTGCAATAAGCCGTTCAAATTCTCTCGTTTTTTCAAATTCAGTCAGCCAGCCTCCACCATCGAGGTACTCTGCTACCGCTTTCTTTTCCTCTTCCCCTATCCACGGCTCAACCTGGTTGATCCGGTCCATTACAGTTTGCCTCCCGCTCAACTTTTTAATATTTATCAATACTGCTCAACAAAATACAATATACGTTTATCGGTACTTTTACTGATCTTCTCAAATTATCCTGAACATAACTGTTTCAGCATAATCGAAACAGCCTGTGAAAACCTAGAGATTGTCATATTCCATGACTGCCTTTATAATCATCTCCACCTGTTGATCCGTCAGGTCCGCATGAATCGGGAGAAGTATTACGTCATTATCTACCCTTTCCGTAACCGGAAGGTCCCGTTTTCCGCCAAAAACAGAATATCTGTCATTTCTTCTATTGTTAACATTTACCTGTATAGAGTACTTCTGCATATGCTTTGCAAAATCAGTCCGCCCTTCTACATGAATCGGGAAAATCTGATAGTTAGGTGTTTTATCCGGCGAATAATTCAGTAACTTAATCTTTGAACAGCCCGCGAGTTCTTCCCTGTATCTTTCTCCAATCTCTTTCCGTCTTTTCATAGGCTCTTCAATATTATCCAGACCGACAATACCCAGCGTAGCAATGATATCATTCATGTTGTACTTAAACCCAAGAATATCAATATCATCCGGAAGCGGATCCAGTAATCGCGTCTCTTTATTATCCCGGTCAACCCCGTACCAGATATATTTTTTCAACTTTTCATAGTATTCCTCATTCGTTGTAGAAATGATACCGCCGTCACCACAGGTTATTATTTTCACAACCTGAAAAGAAAAACAGGCTATATCCCCTGTTGAGCCTATATACTGCCCCTTGTATTTCGAACCTATGGCATGCGCGCTGTCTTCAATGATCGGCAGGTTATTCTCACGGCCTATTTCTCTTATTTCATCCATATCGCATGGGTTACCCGCATAATGCACGCAGATTACAGCCTTGGTTTTGTCTGTTATTCTTTCCTTTATACTCCCGGGATCTATATTAAGATCATCATATTTAATGTCAGCAAAAACAGGTGTGGCACCCTGCTCAAGAATCGATGTATTTGTAGCCATAAAAGTGTATGGAGTAGATATCACCTCATCTCCCGGGCCCACACCAAGCATCGCGAGGCTGGCCCTTAATGACGCTGTACCATTATTGGTCGCCACACAGTAAGGGATATTAAATTTCTCACACATCTTCTGCCTGAAGAGTTTCTCCTGTTTGCCGGTATTCAGCCATTTTGATTTAAGAATCTTCTGAACTTCCGCACCAGCCTCATCAGGAACATAAACTCCCCACGTACGAATATTTCCTTCCATTTGATAATCTTTTTTACTCATTTTTTTCTCCTTGATATATCAAGCATCTGCTCATTCAGTATTTATAGGTGGAGCTTAGCAGGGTTTAAGAATCTCAAAACAATAATATTTATCTTGCCCTTTATTAGCTTTGCAAGGTTGTGAATGGAAATATAATTAAGCAAATCATGATATTATAACAAGAAAATTGAACCTACAGCAAGGTTTTCCAAATTATTGCAAAATAATGAACTACCCCGCAGCAGAGCTGCGAGGTATCAAAATGCCCTTACCGTCATATCCGTGAACAGACTGTGTCACAATAATTTGAAAATTCCATATTTGTAAGCCTCTGTCATTCCGGTAGTCTTTTGAGCCGGAATCCAGGCCCTGCCACATCATGGATTCCCGCTCAAAAAACCGCGGGAATGACAGACAATGGAGCAGATCATTAACCCCGATGCAGAGCATCGAGGAATTCTTTTGATTAAATTCCACAGGATAATCTGTTCATATACCGGTGGATTGCTTCTCTCAAAGATTTTTTATTGAAGCAGACTTAGAATACGCTGACTGGCAATATGAACATTACGGAGTATGTGAAAAGGGGAATCAACGTTCAGCAAATAGAGCAGCTGGGCTAACCTGGAAACTTCTTTGTCACCAACAAAATCAAGTCCCTGATCAATTGTAACAATTTCTATACCCTTTTCCTGAATGTAGTCAATAATGTTCTTCAGCAACGCTTCCTTTTCAGGATTTAAATTGTGCGCGGTAATCATAAGCCAGGAGTTATTTGCCTCTGCATCATCAACAATTCCTTCAAGGGCTGTAAGGTGATCAAAAACGTTTATATCTATTGCACTCATAGCAAATATTCTCATTATACGCGGATTAATATCAAATCCGGTTCTTGATACATCCCCGGCTCTCGCTGACCGGTAATATTTTTTTGCGATTACCCTTGCGTTTGCATTATGCCTGTAAAATGGATACACAAAATTCTTGATACTGAATCCTAAAGCGATGAAACCCTCTTTTGAGGTCTTCAGCTCATTTTCTATATCCGCTCCTGAGAGGGTCGTCAAGTCAGGGTGTGAAATTGAATGTCCAAGAATTTCCCATCCTCCATTCTGTAATGCCAGAATCTGGGCTGCAGTCATGCGGTCCTTTATTCCTATGTAGTTCAGAACTATCGCAGCACAGGCTACTTCACCCTGGGCTTGTAAGATCGGCATTGCCCTGCTATAGGTCTTTTCGAATCCATCATCAAAAACAAAGGTAACAAGGGGACGGCCGTTTTCCGCTTTATATATGTTTTCAGATTTGATATTTTGTATTTCCTGCCATACATTTTTGGCAGTTAAAGGGACAGAGAGCACAACGGCAATTCCAAATACCCATACGAAGGGGGTAATTATCCCCTGAATGCTGTCCATCCATGGCTTTGCCCTCCCGCGCAAAAGCCATGCCGGCAATATCGATATAATTGCCCCGGAGACTAATACAATGAGTCCCATCCGGAATGTCATGTGAATATCAGGAAAGATAATTTTTTTACCTGCCCAGGTCAATGTCATAACAAGCATCAAAAGGCCTGAATAAAGGAACAGGTTCTCGACACAGATATTCCATCCCGCCCGGCCGCACATCCAGACTATTGCTCTGAAAATCAGAAATATCAACAGGGCTGCAACTGAAGCCATAAGAGTCCAGAAAACTGATACCAGGGAAAGAGCATGGAGAAATTCTGCAGACGCATAGCCCTTATACCCGCTCCAGATGTGAAAAAGGTTTCCCGCGAGATACAGGAAGAAGACAACAAAAAAAAGACGAAAGAAACTGCTGTACGTTCCTCCCTTATCCGTATTTTTCCAGAATAATGACATTATTATTTTTACTCGGTCTCTTAACTAATATGGATAGATCGATTCATAATACCGGATAGTTTCTCTTATACCTGTCCTCATCTCGGTAAACTCAAAATCAGGCATAAGTTTTCTGAACGCTGAATCGTCCATAATTTTGCAGGGCGCTCCATCCGGCATGTCCCGGTTCCAGTTCAGCTTCACTGGACAGCTGAGCTCCTCAATGATTATTTCTAAAAGCTCTCTAACACTCACACCGAATTTCTGACCAATGTTAACAGGATTATCAAAACGGTCGGAGTTAATTTTTTCTACTGTTTCTGACAATACCCTGGCAAAGTCCCCTGCAAACAGCCATTCCCTTATCGCTATTCCCCTGCCCCACACGTCCAGTTCTTTCTTGTTCTCTTTTTTTATTTTTACCAGCTTGCTAACCAAAGCGTTTAAAGCGTGTGCCTTGTTCGGGTCCGTTGAGTCATGCGGTCCATACATATTAGGCACAAAAAAGTTAATAGAGCGTACACCGTATTGCATAGAGTAACACTCACTTAAAATTAACATCATCCGCCTAGTGCTGCCGTAAGACAAAACAGACTGGTGCAGCGGACCGCTCCAAAGGGAATCTTCAGAATATATATCCAGGTTCCCGGGAAATGCACAGTTGCCGACAGGATTAACGATAACGGCGTTCGGGACTGTCTCCTGTGCAGCCTTGTATATATTCAACAGCATTCTCATATTCACATCAAAAACTGCCGCGGCCTCCTGGGTAACATAGTTAAGGCTCCCGACTTTGGCAGCACAGTTGATTATAGTTTCCGGATTAATGTCCTTTAAATAGCCTTCCGTAATATCATAATCCGTCAATTCAAGCCCGTCCCTTTTTGACAGAGGAATTATCTCATGCTGTGATTCTTTCAGAGTTTCAACTACGTTTTTGCCAACAAAGCCGTGACCGCCAAGCACTAATATTTTCATTAATAATTACCACCTTCTTATGCTAATAAATTTCTGAATCGGCCTGAACAAGGTGCCAGCGTGACAGATCATACAAATATTCATATTCGTATTTTAACACTTTCAGACAGAAATACCGCTCTTGCGGCATATCAATAAAACCCAGTGACTCAACCACCGGATACAGCGGGGTATGTGGTAATGCCCAGGTCGTTATCATATCCACTTTCTTTTCTTTTAACTGGCAGCTCGCTTCCAGAAACAGCTCTCTGAGAAGACCCGGGTTATTCAGGTCACATTCAAAATCTACAATATCACCGTACCTCATGCCTGTGCCTGGGTCCGTGAATATCTTGGTTACCGCAAATTCTCCTGCATGCATTTTCACATAGCCATATTCATAGTCTGAATGTTCTTTAAAACGCCAGGTACGGGTCTCTTCCCCATAGTAAAACATCTCCAAATCCTGTTTTTCCCCGGATGGAATAATATCCTGCGAAAACTCCGGTGATATATTTTCTCTGAAACCTTCTTTGTCTAAAGACATAGAATTAATCTTGCCGAGGTTTTTCCAGCCAAAAGCTTTCTCGCATGCATTCATGCCATTCCTGTTTGGAAGAACACATAAGGCATCAAGGTCATTAAAATATGAAACTGCCTTTGCACCGAGAGACTTGAATATGCCCCTGCCCCGCCAGTTGTGAGATACGAGAAGGTCAATGGCATGTCCAACATGAATGCCGTTTCTTAATTTCCTCTTCTGCAGGCCAAACGTCCCAATAAGTTCAGTGCCGTCAAACGCACACATCAGTATTGTCGGATAAAATGAGTTGAAATACTGCCAGTAAAAATATGGTTTATCTTTTTTACGGGAATACTGTGAGTTTATTAAATCAACAAGCTGAGAAGCATCCGACTCTGCTGCCAGTCTGAAATTAACGTTTTCTAACAATTTTCCCCAACCCTTTTCAAGACATTCAGCATAAACCTGAAACCCTCCTCTCTGTATACATTATTACCTTAGCCCTGTGCCTGTTTTAATCAACCGTCAATTTTGTTATTTTAAAGACCACGAATGTCAGCAGGAATATTAACCCCATTACAAACACTGACGAAAACACGGTCGGCAACTTAAGTATCTCAATGCAATACCAGATTCCGGCGATCTGGAGCAGCCTCATACTCCCCTGTATTACCGTATACTTCACAAATTGTTTACGGATAAGTTTGATCTTATTATAGGCAATGAATTTCATTACGAAGATTCCCAAAATTATACTGCTCGTTGCTAACAGCGTATTTATTCTTAATACATCAATGAAAAGCCAAAGCAGGAAAATATTGGAAAAAGTAGCAAAAAAACCAACTATAGAAAATTTAGAGAACTCCCTGGTGTATTTCTTCCAGGGAATCATACCCTCTTTGCTGTTCATGGAGGAATTAGGCATTATTAATAGAATAACTCCTGAAGGTCTTTCATAGCAGGAAGCAATATCTTTCTTCGTACAGCCAGAATCTCATAATATTTTGTTCTTGAAGCCACTGTTTTTTATTATAAAAATATACCGGCAAATAATACAAATCAGTTCTATACCGGCATTAGTTCGCTTTGCATCGCGCAATCCATATTTAATAACAGATACTTTTCCGGATACGTGTTTTTCACAAGCAGGCTGTTAATGGTGCCGCCATTTCAATATACGTATGACTGTTCCATTCAGGCTTTCAGCTCTGCAGGAGATAAACCCTCTGGTTTTCATTATGATAGAGCAGCATAAATCCCTCAGGATCATCAGGAAACTTCTTAAATATTTCATCCTTTAAATAAACAGGCGACAACCGCTCTTCTACCAGCAGGTAAACAGGCCGATCCAACGTGGCAAAAAAACTTTTCACATCGGGATCCGAGTAAGATAAAAAAAGCTTTTCTCTGATACTGACGCGTTTCGTGTATTCCGGGTTCGGAAAAGTATACCAATCTTTTACGACAAACAGGTTTCTTTCTGTAAGGGCAGCAGGTTCATAAGTGCTATTCTGAGCAATGTTATCCGGATCAGAAGTCTCTACATAAGTTAGCATGATAAGAGCTTCCGAAGCGGTATTGTTTCGTATCCATGTATAAGCTTCATTTCTTTGACTGTCTTGAGCAAAAACAATGTGTCTTCCGGAAAAAGAATATGTATTATCACGGAACCATGGAGAAACAATATAAGATATTTCCGTAAGAATAGGAGTAATAAATAAAAAAAGAATGATACTTGCTGTAATAATCCTTTTTAACCATCGATTAGAAAACAAATGTAACAACTTTGATATCGCATATACAAAAAACAAAGCATAAAAGAACGACAATATAAATGTAAATTTGCCACTATTCCAAAGAGCAACACGGGTAAAAGTTGATAAACTAAAACATAAAAATGTTCCTGTCAATAAAAATAACAGCTTTCTTGATGAATTTTCTTTAAAAGCAATCCAGACACCATAGAGAATAAATGGGGCAGGAAGCCAAAATACGATTATGTTTCTAATCGATTGATCCCAAAATGCTATTTTTATTGCAGGTTCACTGCTTGTGCTTGATACAGAGAGTAAATATGGCAATACAGTTACAACCGCTATACTATATGGCAATAGTATCTCTAAAGATTCCTTGAACTTTGTTTTGAAATCAACTTGTTTTAACAGCAAAATCGAGCCTGCCCATAATGGAGCATGAAGTAACATAATAATCGCAAGAGGCGGGTAAATAAAACAATTGGCTATTATTACCAAGCTGATCATTATCAGATAGCATTTACTATTATCATGTTCATATTTTCTTTCTGATTGTATTAGTAAAAGCATAAAGTATGACAAACACAGCAATATTCCCAATGGCATCGTATTTGCGTTATAATACTTGTTAAGGAAAAACAATCTTCTGTCAAACCAGGGCGCCCCCCCACCCCATACCCAGTTCTGCAATATATCCAACGGTCGCATTTCCGCCAAGTCAGGAATTGCCAGTTCCATCAGGTTTCCGGAAACTAATTTATTCATAAAAAAAATTACTGCATCAGACCTCATGAGACCAATTAATGCTAAAGGAACGAGGAAACTGTATCCCTCAGAAAAACCAAATATCTTTGCAGTCCGGTAGGCGATGAGAAAAGTAAAAAAAAGCGATATTATATTCAGCGTTGAAATAACACGAAGAGGGTGAAAATCTGCGGGAAAAGAAAGCGCAGCAACCAGTGCATGATGCCCCCAATGGTAACTTAATGAAGTGCCCCCCAACCCGGTATTTTCAGGGGGGAAAATTCCGTTTAAAATCTGTGTCGCTATGGTTGAGTGATGAAAACCATGGGCGGATATGGCTATTCTTTCAGAAAGAACCGGTATGCTAAGCACAAGGGTCATAAGGAGTGCAACAATTAAAAACCTCTGCTCTTCAGGTGTCAGTTTTATTTTTAATTGTGCTAATTTCCGATGGTTAACTGAATAGAGCAATAAAGCCGCACCATTTAATCCATAGATGATATATGATATAAATTGTACTCCAACCCCTGTATACAGCAAACCCACTGTAAAAAGACTGCTAATACCTAAAGAACAGGGGAAAGCTAATATTAGATCTTTAATATCTAAGGCATCTTTTTTAAAAAAAACAAACAGAGTAAGTCCTGGCAAATAACATATACCGAAAAGAACACCTGCTGTTGTAAAGGGTTGCACCCCGGTAAGCACTAATGCAGCGGCTAAGAAATATAAAAATATCAGCATATTATTTACAGTGAAATTCTGGATACGATTCGATACATATTTTAAATATCTCGGCATTTGATACTGGAACCGTTTTATATAAGCCCAGGCTTTTTTCCGCATGCCAGAGCAAAATAGTTCTAATTATGGCGACATGGGTAATAATGACAATATTTTCTTCAATACCCTGTTTATATATGCCCTGAATACCCTTCAAAACACGGGCCAGCAGTTCATGGAGCGTTTCTCTACCGGGCAGAACCAGTTCATCCGGCCGCTTTTGCCATACATTCCATTCCTCCGGATAAGTTCCAGCAATATCATATTCGGACAGCCCCTCCCAGGGTCCCATTTTCATTTCCCTGAAGGCGTTCTCCACAATAAGCTGCACCCCGATTTCTTCATTGATTATTTCAGCAGTCTGAAGCGCACGGCGGACAGGACTTGAATATATTGCCCTAATATTTAATTCTTTTAATTTTCCTACAGCTTCTTTTGCCTGCCGTGTTCCCTTAACTGTCAGTTCTTCATCACTCATTCCGGCATAGACTTTGTTCAAGTTCGAAGGAATTTCTCCATGTCTAACCATAATCAGGTTTATCATTGTTATTATACGGGCAATTAATACTTTTATGTGCTATAGCTATAAACCAAGGACAGTGCCGTTCTGCTACAAGGTTCATTTCAAATTAAAATAAAATTAAAGGTCTGGAAAGTAGATAGTGCTGTCAAGATACCGGCAGACTTTCGCAAAAGTGCTGCATCAGCATGTGAACTACTACCATATGCATATCTTCAACCTTTTGCATATCATTAATTGCTGCAACGAAGGGCAGGTCTACAATCCGGGCCAGTTTACCCCCGTCAAAGCCGGTGAGTCCAATAGTCCTGGCGCTCTTTTCCTTTGCATATAAAACAGCCTGGAGAACATTCTCGGAGTTGCCGCTGCCGGAAATACCGATAACAACATCACCGGGCTGAAGAAAGTTTCGCAGCTGCTCAACAAATACCTTGTCATATGAAAGGTCATTGGCATATGCCAGCATAGTAGGTATATTATCGTTCAGACAGATGACTTTAAATTTCTTTTCCCGGTCAAAGCAGCATCCTTTATTTATATCACAGGCAAAATGCGATGCGGTAGAAGCGCTGCCGCCGTTTCCCATGATGAACACCTGTTTTTCATTTTCGTAGGCTGATATCAACACCTCGGCTATTTTTTCAAACTGATCATGAGGAAAGGTGTCCAGCAATTCCTTTAGTTGAGTCAGATAATCGATGCTTAACCTTTGTTTCAATTTCTTATCCGTCCTTTTTCTTATATTCCTGAAAACACATGATTCGTTATTTTGTTGAATAACTCCGCACGTTAAAAATTATCCTGCTGCCAAATGAGTCCAGCATAAAAGGAAGTTCACGATAGTCACTTAAAACAGCCCTTACTCTGTCCTGTTTGTCTTTTGGAACATAAAGCAGGAGAAAACCTCCGCCCCCTGCCCCGCATATTTTGCCACCAAGTGCACCTGCATCCATCGCCACGGCATACATGTCGTCAATCTCGGAACTCGAAATAGTTCCCACCAAAGATTTTTTTAAAAGCCAATTCTCATGCAGGAGTTTTCCCAGTTTATTGAACTTGTATTTCTTAAGAGCCTCTTCGGATTTTGTCACGAAATCTTTCATCTTTCTCAAGACTTCTCTTTTCTCTTCAGTGTTCTGTTTCTGTTTTTTGAGAATTGTATCTGCTTTTCTCGTCTTATTTGTGTAAAACAAAAGCAGCCTGGAACCCAGTATAAGAAGGTTTGTATTAAACACAGGCAATCTGGATACTGTTACAGATTCATCAGAATGAAATGATATTTTATTCAAACCGCCATAAGCTGCAATGTACTGGTCCTGCTTGCCTATAGGTTTATTGCATATATCAATCTCGATCTCGCAGGCTTCTCTTGCAATCTGTTCCAATGTCACCTGAATGCCTGCATAATTATACAAGGCATTCAATAGCCCTACAGTAACAGTACTTGATGACCCCAGCCCGGAACCTTCGGAAGGCACATCAGCCAATGTAGTTATTTCTACACCTTTTTTTATACCCACTTTTTCCATTGCCTCGCGGACCAGCTGATGTTTAATATCCGAAGCCTTACTAACAATTTCTTTCACACTGTAATTTATATATATCTGGTCATCAAATCTTTCCTTGACTATTACATAAACGTATTTGTCGATAGCAGAGCTGAGAACCATTCCACCTTCCTCATGATAAAAAGATTTCAGATCAGTGCCACCACCTACAAAGCTTATTCTCAGCGGAGTCTGAGAAATAATCATTACATAAACCCTCTACTTTATATTTATCCTCTTAACATTATTTATGGCTAATCTTTATTTTACCATTTTTCGTATCTTTTTCTGCCTGACTTAATTTATCGGGACTTCCGATATCCAGCAGGTAATCCTCCAAAACATAACCTGAAGCATTTCCCGCAATATACGGAAGCACATCGTGTCCGAGATCAAAAAAATCTCTGTCAGGGGAAAAATCCATTATTCTTGAATTGCTTAACATGATTCCGGCAAAGGCCAGATCTGAAACAGGGTTTTCAGGTTTTTCCTTAAAAGAAAGCACGGATGAATCTTCATCTATTTCAACAATACCGCACTCCTGCGGGTTTGGCACTTGAAAAACCGCCAGAGTAAAATCCTTTTTTTTTGCTTTATGAAATTCAAGCATTTTACTCAAGTCAATATTCGTCAGGTTATCCGCATAGAAAATAAAAAAAGATTCTTCCCCATCCATGAAGTCCCGGTTTTTTTTAATTGTTCCTCCGCTTCCGAGAAGAGTCTCTTCATATACTAATTTTATATTGATGTCCCTCGAATGATTTTCTATGTAGCTCTTCACCTTTTCTGATAGATGAGATGTATTAATCAGGACCTCATCTATCCCGTATAACTCAAAAAGGTCAAACCAGTACTCTATCAGTGGTTTTCCATTTATCAACACGAGGCATTTGGGGGTTTGCAAAGTAAGCGGCTCTAGTCGGGTCCCTTTGCCGGCGGCGAGAAGAAATGCTTTCATTATTTTACTGCTCTCACAACACCTTTTTTCATCATCGTTTTTTCTGCATAATCCAGAATATCGTCAATGTCGGTCTGTCTTTTAAGATATTCCCAGTATTCTGCTATGCTGTTTTCAATGGGAACTTTGGGCTCCCAGCCTATAGATTTAAGTTTGCTTATATCTGAAAATATGTGCCTTGTATCTCCATAACGATAATACTTCATGATAACCGGGTCAATACTTTTACCAGTAACTTCCTGTACCTTTTTGTAAAAATCCGCAACTGTATATGCCTCGCCGCCGCCTACATTAAATTCCTGATAATTTGCTTCATCACTTTCCAGCACCAGAACATTTGCATCAACAACATCCTGATAATTAATATAGTCTCTAATCTGCATTCCATCTTCATAGATAGTCGGCTGTCTATCAAAATAAAGATGGAGGTTAAATATTCTCATTGCACCTGAATAGGCATTATAGAAAGATTGCCGCGGCCCCTGAACAATGGAATAACGCATAGCAACAGAGGGAATCCCATACCTTTTCCCCAGGTTAACCGCAATCATCTCCTGAGAGTGTTTAGACATGGCATACTGATTTTGCGGGTTGATTCTTTTTTCAGGGGTTGGCAGGTGTTGCATGTATTCGCCGCAGCGCGGACAGTGATGCTCCCAGTCTCCTTTTGAGAGTTGTTCCTCAAGACGAATATCAGGAATAAGTTCTCCATGGTCCTGACACTTATATAGACCTTCACCTAAAACCGCCTGAGAAGATGCGACAATAACCTTTTGTATGGGCAGACTTTTCTCAACAATGATTTCATATATAAGCGCTGTGCTTACACTGTTTACATAAAAATATGTGCTGAAATCCGGCAAATAATCCTGATATGCTGCCAAATGATAAATTACATCTATTCCCTGCATTGCTCTCTCAAGAGTAGATTTGTCCCTGACATCACCTTTAATGAAATCTGCCATTTCAGGAATGTAGTCAGGTTTACCCTTCAGGTGAACAGGTTTTTGAAGATTATCAAGGATTCGAACTTCGTGTCCTTTTTCAAGCAACCTGTCTACAGTATGGGAGCCAATAAATCCAGCACCACCGGTAACTAATATATGCAATTTAATTTCCTTTCCATGCGGTTAATCTTTTTTTCTGATAAAAAAAGGAATATATAAACAAGTATGAAACATCAGTCCGGATAGCCATCAGGATTTCTGGAATGCCATTTCCATGCTGCCTCAACTATATGGTTAATCTTAGGATGCTTTGGATTCAGTCCAAGGAGATCATTTGTACGTTTTGATGATGCAACAAGAACGGCAGGGTCTCCCGGTCTTCTTGAACCATTAACTACAGGAATAGCATGCCCTGTAATCTCACGGGCAGCAGTAATAACCTCTTTAACCGAGTACCCTTCACCATTACCAAGATTGAGTTTTTGCGGCCCTATTTCATCCATTCTTCGAAGCGCCTCAATATGTACCATTGCCAGGTCCTCAACGTGTATATAGTCACGTATGCAGGTCCCGTCTCTAGTATCATAGTCGGTACCATAAATCTCTACATGATCTCTTTGTCCCAGAGCAGTCTGCAATACGATTGGAATAAGATGTGTTTCAACAGGATGATGTTCACCATGGTCGGCTGTAGCTCCTGCTGCATTGAAGTAGCGTAAACATACATAATTCAGCCTGTGTGCAATATGATACCATTCAAGCATCTGCTCAAACATAAGTTTAGACCGCCCGTATGCATTAATAGGGACTGTTGGATGTTTTTCGGTTATCGGAGTAAATTCCGGGTTTCCAAACAGGGCAGCCGTTGAAGAAAAAATGATACGCTTCGTATTTGTTTCACGCATGGCCTCAAGCAGTTCAATACCTTTGGCTACATTAACTTTAAAATAGTCCTCCGGATGTGTCATTGACTTAGACACAAGTGTTTCCCCTGCCATATGAATAACAGCATCTATTTTATTGTCGATAAGGATTTTCTTTATGACTTTCCGATCCCCGATGTCTTCCTTGTAAAATGAAATATCAGAAGGAACAGCTGATCTGTGACCTTCTATAAGACTGTCTACGACTACTACAGAAAACTTTTGCTGCAGCAGCATTTCAACAACTACACTCCCGATATAACCTGCGCCCCCGGTAACTAGCACATTCATGTTTTATCCTTTCTTTCTTTGCCACGGATTTACACAGATTACCGCTGATTATTTTTTTATCCGCGAGTATCAGTGGCTAAATGTCTTTTTTCCCTAAATTATTACGAAAGCGCAAGTGATAAAGGCCGCGCAAGTCATCATATGCATCCTTGAATATCTTTGCCTTTGTATCAGGGTCCTCAACCCAGGTTACTGGTATCTCTTCAATAGTATGTCCCTGTTTTTCGGCATAGAAAAGGATCTCTGTATCGAAGAACCATTCATTATCGTCAATGTAAGGCAATAGTTTCTGAACAACTTCGCTGCGACCTGTTTTGAAGCCGCAGTGGGCGTCATTAAAATGCGTCCCGAGAAACAGCTTTATTACAATATTGTAACTACGTGATATAAGTTCACGTTTCAAACATCTAGTTGTATTTGAGTCCTTGGAAAGTCTTGTGCCGACAGCAATATCTGCCCCTTCGCTCAGCACGTCCATGGCCTTTATGAGAGCATCTAAGCCCGTCGAAAGATCAATGTCCATATAGCTGACAAAATCACTATCTGCCTGCTCCCATGCAGTCCGCAGGGCGATCCCTCGTCCTTTTCGCGGAATGTGCAAATATTTGACTATTGGGTTCTCAGACTCAAGTTCAGAGCCTATTTTACCCGTACTGTCATTGGAATTATTGTCGGCAATCACAATTCTCCATTCATACCTGTCATGGTCTTTGAGAAAAGATGTGAGTGTCTCTACACCTTTCCGGAGGGATTTTTCTTCATTGTAAACAGGCAGTACAACAAGAGCGGATGGGCGCTTACCTTTTGCCTCCTGCTTCTGTAGAATTTTATTGTCGGTCATCGGGATTCCCATACTTATTATTGGTTATAAGGCATTTTAGTCAAATGCCCTGAATATATATAAATTCATATAATAACAAATAAAATTAGATATTTACCATATCTCATTTGCAAATCTGCTTAGATAAGAAATACTGACCCGACAAAAATATATATAAGTCTTTGTGACTTTGCTCAAAATTGATGTCCCTGATAAAAAAGCTCTTTGAGGATTTTATTCTGAATCTCTACCGTCTTTGATCCAAGACAATGCACTGCTTTGACCAACGCATCAATATCACTTAATCAACTTCAAAACATCACTCTTTTTTCATATTTTTCAGCCAGTTTTAGTTGTCTCCGTACAACATTTACCAGAAATGTTCACAGGAATGGTATATATATAAATATAATTCTCACCCCTACTAAATTTCGTAGTCTCTATAAATTCATTATCCCGATTTTCTTCCAGATATTGTAAAACAGGCCAATCCGCGATCATTGGATCTTCCACTTTATAGGGAAACATAATATAGGTTATTCCATTTTCAATAATAAACTTTCTCAACTTCTCAGGGGGAAAAACATCCTTAAGATCAAACCAGAAATCAACAATTTTATTTTTATCTATTCCATATTTATCTCTATAAAACTGCGCTGTCATAATACGAAGGGTTAATATTTTTTCTCCATTTTTAATATTATTGTGAACCCACTTCATTGCTTTTTCACTTGGATAATATTGAAGTTTTCTAAATTCATAAGATTTTAGATAACTTGCGTTCAAAGAAGGCACTGTACAAATTGTGATTAAATATGAAATCAAAATAATAAAAACAAACTTAAAGGAATGCTTCCACCTGACTTTGTTAGTAATATCGGATATGAATAATGCTGTAAAAACAGCAATGGTAGGATAAAAAGCCATAGAAAGTCTGGGACTTATATTTGCCATATCTATAGCGAAAAAAAGATAATACGTAATAAAAAGCAATAAGAAGAATAGCGATAAATTATTTTTTTTGAAAATTAATATGTAAATGATGGAAAGCATGAATAAAGTAAAAAGTATCCCGGATATTTCTGAAGGAAGAGTCAGAAAATATGTATATATTTTCCCATGAGGAGGAATAAAATTTGACAAAACAATCTTATAGTTTCTCCATGTAAAAAATTTTCCGATTATCATCCAGGGCAAAATAGGGACCAGAGACAACATTAATACTTTAAAGGAACTTGAAAAAATTAAATCCCTGTTTTTTGTCCGGCTATAAATTAAATATGCAGCACATATAAAAACCATCAGGAAAACAGGCCTTTTGTACAGAAAACCTGCGCCTATGAAAAAAGAAGTCAGAATGATATCTCTATTGTCGTTATTCTTTATAAATCTAAGGAAATGGTAAGAAATTAAAACTACAAAAAAGACTGTGCCGCACCCTAATTCAGCCAGGCCGGCATAAAGGAATGATACCGGGAAAAATAAATATATCGACGCCCCTAATAGTGCAGTGCTTTCCTCACTGAATAAAGCTATTGTCCTATAAAGATAAATTGCACTTAACAGATAAAATAGCAGTTGTAATATTCTTGGCCATAAGTGATTAATTCCAAAAGATAAATATGAAACAAGATATAATAAACGGGACAATGGCGGATATCTTATTATGTTTGGATAGTATTGCAGGTTCTGCAGAAAGAAAAAATAAACAGCCATAAGACAGAAGATAAAGACAATAAGAAAGTTTGTGAACTGGTTACTGGATTCATTTCCGGAAAATCTTTTAGAAAAATAATTTTTCAAAGTCTGCTGTTTTGTCAGAAATAAGAATATCCCCACCAAAGCCCAGAATATAAACTGAAAATATGTATGCAAGTTGCTATCGATATAATTGTAAATCCATAAGCCTCCCTGGAGGTGAAGAGTCTCATCACCAGCAATTAAAATTGGAAGCGTTACAATTTGATAAACATGAAGGATTGCAGCTATAAAGATAATAATAGAGAGCCAGGAATTCTTTTTAATCAGGTACAGCCAATTTTGGGTCTTAATAATAAAAGGCTTATTAATACTTAAAGCATTAAACCATTTATTTACAAAGTAAAGCGATATCAAGAAATATATTAACAGTCCAGAAAATATGAAATATCTTGTTGTCTCAGAAACTGGAAGCGCCCATGATGGGTATATAAAATACGGTATTACCCATAAAAGAATAAAAAATAATTTATATTGATTTATATAGGATCTTGTCATATATCTTATGGACCATAAACTTCTGCTTTATCAAATATCAAATGACTTTATTCAAGGGTTTTTTATATAAAAAATCGAGCAGTCTGTGGCTCTCAAATAAAGTGTTAGGTTCACTTATAATTTGGGCTCATCAGGGAATAGTGTGGAAAACATGTTTTTTTATCATTCCCGAGGCCTGCCTGCCGGTAGGCGGGTCTGTTGATCGGGAATCCAGAGTTCTCACAGATATGATCATATAGATCATGCCAGTCCGGATTATCTTTCTCAATAATTTCGAGTTTCCACTTTCTTTCCCAGAAGCAACTGTATCGCGATCAAAGATTTATTTTAACATTTACCGGCAAATATTACCTTTAGCAAGGTATTTCTTTTTAAAGAGGACCCATTCATTTTCGTTATCAGAACAGGGCATTCAGGATACAATATCATAAATTTATTCAGGAGTAAGAAATTTTCCGATGCATTTTTATATAATATTAGTAATTTCATTGACCAATATATTTTCATTAAAATACTATGATATGCCGATCACCTAACCCAGTAGAACTATTAAAACGGTAAATATGAAAGTATTTAAAAGTGTTTCAATTTTTTTAATTGTCAGCCTTGCCCTCTTTTTTTTAGTATTTATTTTAGTTGAAGGAGTTTTTCGAGTTGTTGGCATTCCTTATAAAAATGGATACACACCTAATGAAAATTCTTTTGCCATGTTTGATCCCGAACTTGGATGGTCGTATATCCCGAATGAATCAACCATACATGAGGTAGGGGGCGGAAAAATAAAAAAACCGGTTCATTTTGAGAGAAACGGAATTCGCGTGCCAGATTCCGAGTTTCAATTTGACAGCTTAAAACCCTCTGTCCTTTTTATAGGCGGATCCTTTACTATGGGTCACGGGTTATCATATGAAGAAAGCTTTGTAGGCAAGTTCGACGCCTTAGATGAAATAAAATATCAAGTGGTTAATATGGGAGTTCAGGGATACGGTTCTGATCAGGCACTGCTGGCCTTAAAGCGACATATGAACAAATTTAATGCAAAGATTGTTGTTTACACTTTTATTGAAGATCATATATTAAGAAATGGGAACTACGATCGTCGCATGTTGATTCCAACTGCCAGGTTTTTGGGAACCAAACCCAAATTTGAATTAAATAGCAGTAAAGAAATATATCTGGGGAAAAAGCCATTGCTTTATAAGGACTATATTCATTCATACTTAATTGATTTCCTGAAAATAAAGATTGGCACTATCTTAGGGTCTTTTCCTCCTTTTCCGGAGGAATTAACAAAGGCAATAATCCTGGAAATGAAAAGACATAGTAATGAAAATGGCGCCTATTTTATTATACTTAACTGGAGATGGTCAAATAACAGCTATAACAAATTATTTCAGGAAATAGATATTGATGTTATAGATACAATAGAAAAAGCTCCTCAAGGTTGGGAAAAAATGGTAATCCTTGGAGGCGTTCATCCAACAGCAGAGGCAAGCGATCACGCCGCACAGTTGTTACTTGAATATTTCTCTGAAAAAGATTTATTGTAAGAGCAGAATAAATCTTTAACAGGACAGAATTGAGTCATTGGCACATCACTGCAGAAATATTTAATTAACAATCTCAAAGACAGGCATTAAGCATATAAATAACCAAGATCAGGCTCAGGATACAGTTTTTTTAAAAAGTTGTACCCGTTAGGTAACCTTTCAGTTACGGGTGGAAACCCGTCATACTCCGGCTTGACCGGGGTATCCAAATTTGTATAGATAGCTTAAACTACACCTGGATTCCCGCTCAAAGAACTGCGGGAATGACATGTTGAGGATATTTAGTTTACATGGAATTCATTTGCCACTTGTAACTGAATAGTTGCCCCGTGAGATAGTGTACAATGTGGAAATAGCTCAATTTGGTTATAATAATAAATTATGAAAACTTTCTACAAAAACAAAAAAATATTCATTTCAGGCGCTGCCGGTACGGTTGGCAGAGAAATAGTAAAACAACTTGTCTCTTTTGAGCCTGCTGAACTCCGGTTAATGGATAACAATGAAACTGAAATGTTCTTTCTTATGGAAGCATACGGGAATAAAAATGTTTTCTGTTTTCTTGGCGATGTAAGAGACAGAGATAAATTAGAAAAATTGTCTGAAGATATCGATATTATCATTCATTCTGCCGCTTTCAAGCATGTATACCTTTCCGAATATAATCCTTTCGATGTAGTTCAGACAAACATTATAGGGGTTGAGAATATTATAAGAGCTGCAACAACATGCAATGTAAAGCAGGTTCTTTTTACAAGCAGTGACAAGGCCGTAAATCCTACAAATGTTATGGGAACCTCAAAGCTTATGGGTGAAAGGTTGATAACCGCTGCAAATGCTGTACGAAAAGACAGTAAAACCATTTTAAGCAGTACAAGATTTGGCAATGTTTTAGGATCAAGAGGTTCTGTAGTGCCTTTATTTATGAAACAGATCAGAAATGGCGGACCCGTAACCATTACAGACAAAAGAATGACGAGATTTGTTATGACAATACAAGAAGCCGCAAGATTAGTTTTACAATCCGTTCTGATTTCTAGGGGTGGCGAAGTCTTTGTTACAAAGATGCCTGTAGTGAGAATACCTGACCTCGCTGAGGTAATGATAAAAATCCTGGCTGAAAAGTACGGCTACAAGCCTTCAGATATAGAACTTATTAAGACCGGAGCCAAACCCGGTGAAAAGCTATATGAAGAACTCATGACCGATCAGGAGGTTTACCGTTCATTAGAATTAAAGGATATGTTTGTGGTCATGCCGGCTTTCAAATCTCTATTTCAATCAATAAAATATGAATATCCGGACACGGTTTCCTCACAAATACAAAAATCTTATATTTCTGAAAATGAGAACCCGTTGAATAAAAACGAGATTGAGAAATATCTCATTGAAAACAGAGTCCTTGAGAAAGTTGAAGAATCTTCTTATGGTGGTGCCTATTGAAGGTTTTAATACTCGGGGCAGACGGATATTTAGGATGGCCCACCTGCCTTTATTTTTCAAAAAGAGATCATGAAGTTATAGCGGTAGATAATTATTTCCGCCGCAATGCAGCTGTTGAGCTTGACTGTGAAGCGCTTATACCAACACCAAACCTTATTCAAAAGGCAAAAATATGGGAAGATATATCGGGTAAAAAGATTAATGTTCATATCGGTGATATTACAAATTATGACTTTCTATTATCCATATTCAAGGAGTATAAACCTGATGTAGTTGTTCACTTTGCTGAACAGCCCTCGGCTCCCTATTCAATGATAAACAGGGATAAGGCTGCCTTCACTCTTCAGAACAATCTTATAACCACTCTTAATATAATATATGCTGTAGAAGAGGTTAACCCTGAATGTCATATCATTAAGCTGGGGACTATGGGCGAATATGGTACACCCAATATCGATATTGAAGAAGGCTGGCTTGAAATAGAACATAATGGCCGCAAGGATAAATTTCTATTTCCAAGACAGACAGGTTCGCTGTATCACACTACAAAAATACAGGATACAGATATGCTCTGGTTTTATGTAAGAACATGGGGATTAAGGGTTACTGATCTGATGCAGGGACCTGTATACGGGCTTTCCACAGATGAATCTGACATGGATTTACGCCTGATGCCAAACTTCCATTACGATGAAATATTCGGGACTGTATTAAACAGATTTATTGTTCAGGCTGTCGCAGGCTATCCATTGACAATTTATGGCAAAGGAACACAGATTAGAGGTTTTCTTAACCTGAGAGATACAATGCAGTGCATTTATTTATCAGCTCAACAACCTGCAGAACATAGTCAACTGAGGATTTTCAATCAGATGACCGAACCTTTTTCGGTAAATGAGCTTGCAGAAAAAGTGAAAAAGGCTGGTGACAAGCTTGGATATAATGTAACTGTCAACCCCATAGAAAACCCGAGAGTCGAAAAAGAAGAGCATTATTATAATATTCATTATACGGGACTTATGGAGCTAGGATTAGAGCCTCATTATCTTACCGATGATGTATTGGAAGGGATTTTCAAGATTGTTGATCAATATAAAGACCGTATTAATAAGGAAGCCTTTTTGAAAGGTATTAAGTGGAAGTAACTATCCAGACTCTTTAGACTCGTAATCCATAATAGCAGATATTCTTGGCAGTATAAATATAAATCATCTCATATGTGCCTGTTTATAATTTCATGGGCGAATGCCATAATAGTCCCCTGTGGGTTTCGGCCGGTACTGGAAGGCAATACACTTGCATCTGTCACTAATATATTTTTCATGTTCCACAATTTACCATCGGGATTTATCACAGAGGTGGCAGGGTCGGGCCCCATAGGACATGAAGCCATCACATGAAGACAAAGGATCTCAATGTTTCCAGGTTTTATCCCATCAAATTTCTGATCCAGTTCCTTAAGTGATCTAACCACACCAATTCCGGCAATCGGCATATAAAGTTCAATCGCCCCGCCCTGAAATAACAGACTGGCTGTTCTTCGCAAAGCAAGTTTAATCCATGAGAGGTCTTCAGGATCAAAGCGATAAAATACTATTGGTTGATCTCCAAACCGGCTTACAATACGAGCCATACTTTTGGGACGGATCATTGTGGCAAAAATACCCAAATTTTGATAGTTCTCCAATACCTTATTAATCACTTCATTCCCATAATGAGAAAGTGTCATTGCTATGTAGTGCGGTTTCAGATTGGAAGGCATTATTAGAAGACCTTCACGCTCAAACTCCTGTACCTGCACTGTAAATATTGTGCCTTTTTCTGCATCAAGCCTGTCTTTGAAACGGGCAACAACTTTGAGAGTCATATGGAAGTGAAGGTTACGGCCAGCCAGGCTGGAAATTCCGCTGCGATGCAGCAGGTGAGGTGTTTGAACAGCACCGCCGCCAATAACCAGGTGATCAAATGAAATCTCTATATTTCTTGATTTATTACCGGTGATGCGGGCTATGACTTTTTTAGCTCTATTGCTGGAATGAACAATTTTCACAGCCCGGCATCTGGAAAAAATACGGGCACCATTTTTTATAGCCCTTGGGATATATGTCTCAAGAGTGCTTTGTTTTGCTCCAGAGGGACAGCCGGTAGGACACAAGTTACTATTTAAACAGTCTTTAACTGCACGTGGAGCCATAGCACATTTCCATCCTAACTGTTCTGAAGCCCTAAGGAGTTTTAGTGAATCAAGGTTATTCCCTTCCTCAAGTTCATGACTTACTATATGAAGATCTTTTTCGATAGTCTCGAAATATTTTTTGAGATCTTTTTGACCATACCCTTCCAAACCGTAATCATTCTGCCACTCGTCAAGAATCCACGGAGGAGTTCGACAAACCAGAGCGCCATTAATGACAGTGCTCCCTCCAACGCAGCAGCCTTCAGCAAAAGCAATAGAAGGTTTGCCAAGAAATGGAAATACTCCCTGGTTTCGATAAAGCTGCGTGATCATTTCACTGATACTGGAGGTGCAGGATTCAGATGGATAATATCCACCTTCTTCCAGGAAAATTACGTCATGTCCACTTTCAGCCAGCAATGCACCTGCTACACCAGCACCGGCGCCGGTCCCAACTATCAGATACTGACAACTGTAAGTATTGTTCGTATAATCTTCACGAGCTAGAATAGATTTTTTCATAGTTACTAAACCCTCTTTTATGTTCAGTCACAGCTAAAACTGAGTATAAATAAATGATGATATTTCCTTCCCCCCCGTAATAAATATTAGCCCTCCTATTAGAATCATAATAAATAGTATTGGCAATAACCACCATTGCTGATAACACCAGAAAAAACCTCTCAACTCTTTCATAAAAAAATATTCACACCTATCAGATAAAATAGGAGCGATTTTTTTTAGCTTATTAAAGTTAGTAATCATTAAATATAAAACACAATAAAATATAAACCAATCTATTTTAATCTGCAAATTTATATCTGTAATGTTTAAAGGTCCAAATTGAATTCCATAATGAGATAGAAATGCCAACTTGCCTTCCAATAATTTAGGTATTACAATTCCTTTAAGTCCAATCATGCCGCTTAAAACGTTTAATGCATTTTCAAAATTTTTTGCTCTAAAGAATACCCAGCAGATATTCACAAAATTGAAAGTTAGAAACCATGCTAATAAATTTGGCATTGTAATATTTAATCTCTTCCACGAACGATGGACTACTATAGCAATACCATGTAGAAGTCCCCAAAAAACAAATGTCCATCCAGCGCCATGCCATATGCCACCGATCAAAAAAACAACTATTAAATTGCGAGATGTATTAAAACTGTCCTTACGATTTCCACCTAATGGGATGTAAATATAATTTTTAATAAACCTGCTCAATGTAATATGCCATCTTCTCCAAAACTCCTGGATATTTAATGATAAGTAAGGTCTATTGAAATTATCAGGCAACCTGATATTAAACATCAAAGCAACACCTAATGCCATATCTGTATATCCCGAAAAATCAAAATATAACTGAAAGGTATATGATAGTGATGTAATCCACGCTGAAAGAAATTCCAAATGCTGACTATTTTTAAAACCATAATTTGCCCAGGTTGAAAACGTGTCCGCTATCATTATTTTCTTGAATAACCCCAAGATAAACAGACTTACTCCTGCTAATATATTTTTATAGTCTAATATTTTTGTTTTAATAGAATTTATCTGAGGAATGAACTCTTTGTGAAGTACGATAGGACCCAATAATAGTTGCGGAAAAAAGCTAATAAACAAGATATAATTTAATAGATTGTACTCCTTAGTTTGTTTCCTGTAAGTATCAACCAAAAAAGCAATCTGTTGAAATGTGAAAAAGCTTATGCCTAGTGGCAATGCTATATCAACGTGATTTAAATTCAAACCCCCAATATTATTAAATGTTGTTATAAGGAAATTGGTATATTTAAAGAACCCTAAAAAAGCAACGTTGAATATAATACCAGCTGCAAAAAATATTTTAATTTTATCGCGTCTGTTTTGCGCTATATACCATCCAACAACAAAATTAATTATGATACTGAATAATAAAAGAGGCAGAAATCTAATGTTTAAGAAGCCGTAAAAAAATAATGAAGCAAGACCTAACCAGACTTTTGAAATCAACATTAATTTATATTTATTTAGAAAAAAATAGACACACAGTGTTATGGGTAAGAAAATGAAAATATATATATAAGAGTGAAATTGCATAAAATTTAATAGTTAGAATCCTGCATAAAGGTTTAATAAGGATTCATTCTGAAATAAAATACTTTTCTTGACTTATTATAAGCGTGACAATTCGGAACATTTCATCAATCGCCTCTAACGTAAGATGAGCACTATTTGGATTAGCTTTATATATATTTTCATTTAAGGGAATCCTGTAATGTTCAAAACCATCAAGAATATCTTTCAGGTTCTCGCGATATTGTCTCATTGACACTTTGTAGTATCTATCCTTCAAATAATAAACTTTATCCTCATTAGAATTTAATTCCCAGGATCTTTCCTCTTTAAACAAGATAAAATGTCCACCGTTTGTTTCTACCAGGTTTTTTATATTAGAAAAAAGCGCTCGAGTCAACTTTATTCCATATGTCCATCTTTCACTCTTTGGTGTCAGTTTATTTACAGGTCCCACTCTTTGAAACTCTATACCCCTAAAAGCTGTTAGTGGATATTCATTCCATATCTCCTGCCAGGAATAATCAACTTTCCCTTCATAATTTCTTAATGGTACATAAGGCTGCGGTAAAATATTTTTTTCCCATATTTCATGACGTAACTTTCCAGGGCGTTTGCCAAGGAAATAGTTCCAGAGCAACTCTAATTTAAACCAATAGCCATCTATTGACTCCAACCATCTATCTGAAGGGCCACGCAGTTCCTCATTTTTAATGAAGAAAGTAGGTTTAATTGAATCTTTTCCTCCCGACACAGGGAAAATATTGTTCACCAAATCATCCCTAAATGTAAACATCAATAGTACTAAATCAGCTCTGTGATTCTTAAAATATTTTTTGAGCGCAAGAAACTGTTGATCCTGTCCATAACCCATGTCAGCAATAGTAAAAACTTTAACATTTTTTTTAAATTTCTTTAAAGAGTGTTCTAGTCGACGTTCTGGCAATTTATTGAAAGGCAAATGTGGTGCATACACCTCTGAGTCTCCTACTAATAAAACAACAAAATCATCAGATGTATAATGGATTTCTGTTCCTCTAAAACCCAGATAATTGCATTCCCCAGGATTTTTAATTCTACAATTCTTCCATCCACTAACAGGACGAGGAGGGAGGTCAAGTATTTGTAAAATAATTTCGGATATAAATATGGCTAAAAAAAATCCTATTATCGAGGCAATAACATTTCTAATCTTCATAAAAATAATTAATTTGTAATCCCTCAGTAATTGTCGTTATATAGAAGTGACTTTTGAATTCATTGGTGTCATTCCCGAAATTCTGTGAGTTTCTCTCATAATTGACACCATTAAAATTATCTGGAGTCAAAGGAAGGCTGTCAAAGAGTTTCAAAAAAGCCATAGAGCGGACTAACTTGTTTAACATGCCGACAAAAGGGATGAATTGAATACGCCGTAGAAAGGATGAGCGTTTTTCAGAAGAAATCAGGTTTAATTTATGTCCAGTAGCTATCAGGCAAAGCAGACCAATTATAATTACAATAACTCTGACTGGCAGATGAAAATACCAGGGAAGATTTATTATTACATTCGAGACAAGTTGAAGGATACTCTCAACTATATTACTGTCCTTATCCTTCATAGTTTGATAATGTCTTAAGGTCTCAATGTTTTCCAGAATAATGCCCGTCAATACACTTTTCCACATAAGCCTACCGATTTAACTTGTCTTTGTAAATTGACTCAAACTGAGAGATCATGATTAAGAATTCCTTATGATTGACAACTGATTTCTCATATTGAGTTTATCATAACCTATAAAGTCAAGAAATCCGTCATTCCCGCAGTCTGTTGAGCGGGAATCCAGAGAACTTCTTTTAGATATGGTTCCCTGTTTTCACTGGGACGGAGTCTGGATTCCCGTTTCCACGGGAATGACGACATAAATTAAAAATCGCTCAATTTAAGGTTGAATGATTATTTTTTCAAAATTTTTTGCTTGAGAAAGTTCAGAATCAATTTGCGCTTGCCAACTGCCAGCGTTTTGTCTAAAGCATCAATGAACTTGTCCAATTCTTCATCCGTAATTATCAAAGAAGGCGATATAACAAAAAGAATATCTTTATTGGAACCAAAGAAAGTCAAAATATTATGAACACTGAAAAGTTCAGATATAATAGACCCTGTGATTAATTTTGATACAAACCGATCATCTTTAAATACCTTTGCAGGTAGAAAACTGATTAATGACTTCACAAAAGGATTGATATCGCTTTTAAAAATAATCCCATGCAATGCCCCGCTCCCTCTTACTTCAGATATTAAGTCCGGGTATTTCCCCTGAAGACTTTTCAAACCAGTACTTAAACGCTGTTGAATTCTTTTTGATTTGCCAACATAATCATCCTCAACAACGATATTAACTGCCTCCATGGCTGTTATACATTCTTCACCAAATGCATTATAAGTAGTACTATGTAATGTCGCGTCGTTAAGATTATCATAAGCCTTACGGAAGAAGGGTGTGCGAGTTGTATAACCTGAGATTGATGACTTGCCGCCGCCAAAGGATTTTGAGAAAGTCACTATGTCCGGCACTACTCCTTTTCCCATGAAATTAAACAGTTCACCGGTCTTGGCCCAGCCGGTGTATATCTCGTCAAAGATAAGAACAATTCCCTTGTTGTCACAAATCCCTCTCAGTTCTTTTAAAAATTCCGCAGAACATTCCAGAAGACTACTTGCATTGAAAGTCTCAATGATTATGGCATAGATATCAGATTCCCCTTTTGGCTGACGAATCCTCGAAACAAGATCTTTAACACTATCAATATCGTTATACACAAAGGATTCTACATTAGGGATCGTGGGAAATTTATAGTCCAATTCCGGTGAACCTGTTAGTCCTGCAGCACCCAGAAGTTTGCCATGCATGGATATGTCAGCATGAAGAATATGCTTTCTATTTCCATCATGGTATTTGTACGCTAGTTTTACAGCTCCTTCTACTGATTCAGCTCCGGAATTGCAAAAGTAACTTATATCTAAATCTTCGGGCAAAAGTTTTCCCATATTATGACTTAATCCGGCAATATACTGTGACAGGAAATTCTTATGAACCTCCATCTTCTTATGTTTCTGAAACTCTATGCGGGCAGCAAGTATTCGCGGATGGTTGTGGCCATGACTAAGTACTCCAATGCCCCCTGTAAAATCAAGAATCTGCCTGCCATCAGATGTATGGATATACATTCCTTCAGCACTAACAGCAACTGCTCTGCCAAAACCAAAAGAACCCATCAGTTCAACCTGGCTTTTGCTGACATATTCCCTATACAGCTTCTGGACAGTTGAAATATCAAATTCAGCGCATTCCTGCCATGTATACAAATTATCTGTTTGTGTTTTCATTATTCCGATTACCTCATTATTATCAAAGTTTGTATTAGTTTTGGGGAGTGCTTCTCCGCTGTGAAACTTCGCGCAGAAACACTACATAGCGTGTCATTATTACTCGGAAGCTACCCAAACTGTTCATTATTATATATTTTTTTTTGATTAATATCAAAAAAAAAGGTTGTCAGGTTCATAGTTCACGGTTAGAAAACGATCAAAATTAAGAGGTTTGAAAATATTACGACATCGTATAGACGTGAAACAGCCAACCCTGAACCTTGAACCCTGAACCCTGAACCCTGAACCTTGAACCCTGAACCCTGAACCCTGAACCTTGAACCGTAAATTAAACTAATCCATTCCAATTTGACCGGACAGCGATGTCCCGAATGGTACCATGGAAGAATCGATGCCGATTTTTTTACACGCCCTGGCTGCAGTTCTTATCGCATTATTACAACTTCTTTCATCAGGGTAGATATGACTCATATTGACAACGTACATATTTTCAATTGGAGTTTTACAATTTGGCACATTGCCGGAAAAATTGAGTCCACATACTGTCGCGGCCGTGTCCCCACGAAAAAAATAAATATTTTTTATCCAGGACTCTTTGAACTGCGGATTGATTTTATTCAGCGGTACGATCATTTGATTAATAATCTCCTTTTTTGAAGCAGAGGCTATATCATCATTGTGAGCAAAATATCTCGAAAGGTATAAAATATGACTGCCATTATATTTATCAGGCGATATAAAATTGGTATGCTCAATAATTCCTCCGAATGGAAACCCGGGATCAGCAATATTGAGCCAGTATATATTGCTGAAAGGGCGGTCCATCTCCAGGATGGTACAAATAGCACTGCTGTATTTAATTTGAGACAGTTCTTCAGCATATTCGGATGCATTGTCCCTGAGTAACGGAGTTAAATGCGTTGTAGCTATAGTTGCCAAAAAAATACCATCATTATATGTCCCGTTTGTTGTTTCCACTCCATGCAATTTATTATTTTTTATCAGAAGCTTTTCTAACCGTGCATTTAATACGATCTTTACCCCCAGGTCTTTTAACCTTTTGTCAAGAGTGTCCGTTAGCACCTGCAGGCTCCCTTTTAAATAACCAAGCTGCTCTTCTGCTCCTTTGCGGGAATTCATCCTCTGTTTAAGGCGTCCTACCATCCATGCAGTAGGTACTTTGTTTGCATAGGAACCGAACTTTATTTCAAGCAAGGGCTTCCATATTGAATCAGCAACATTCCTCCCGGTATATTTGTAAAACCATTCCAGAGCGGAAACGTCCTCCCATTTTTCCCATCTTGTCAGCTTTCCAAGATAAACACTGGAAATGAGAAACCGTATCTTATCCATGATCCCCAAAGGTGAGAACCTGAGCAGATCCTTCAGGCCGTTGAAATCGTAAATTTTATTATTGCGAAAAATGCCCATAGTTGTTTTTTTAAAATCCATCTTGTCTTTTAAGCTTAATTCCCGCAATAACCATAATAATTCTGCATCATTCCTGAAAGAATGATGATAATAATGTTCCAGCCGGCTGCCGCCAATATGAAACGTGCTCATTAAACCGCCAAGTTGTGCGCTGCCTTCCAACACAGTTACGTCCCATCCGTCTTTAACCGCAAGATATGCGGCAGAAAGCCCTGTTATTCCTCCCCCTATGATAGTTATTTTCTTTTGCATTTGTTTTACAAATCTGATGCCGTACCCGATATAGTTTTATAAAATACGGTGAGAGAGATTAAACCCATTTACTTATGACAGGTCTGACTCTGATTTAGACTTTATGCCCAGGCTCTGTTTAATAATCCATCGGGGTCGATGTTTTACCTCATCATAAATTCTTCCAAGATACTGGCCAATAATCCCGAGGAAAATTAATTGGACACCCCCAAGAAAAAGAATTGTAACATGTATAGAAAACCCGGGTTCGAGACCCAGCCCTATGGATTTAAAAAAGTCTGCAAAAATATAATGAAGCACAAGCACTATTATTCCGAGAAAAGACAATGTTGAAATCCATAAACCGATATGAGCGGCCAACGCCAGGGGAGCTGTCGAAAAAGATATTATCCCGTCTAATGCTAACCGACGTAACTTTTTGAAATTATATTTTGTATCCCCGGCTGCCCGAGCGTGCCTTTCATAAACAAGCCCTGTCTGTTTGAACCCGGACCATGCCCTTAAACCACGTACGAACCGGGTTCTCTCCGGCATGGAATTTAAAATATCGACAACCTTGCGGTCCATGATACAAAAATCACCGGAATCCAGGGGCAGCTTAAAATCAATCATTTTTGACAACATCCTGTAGAACATCCAGTAACTGATCTTTTTAAGGATCCCTTCTTTTCGTTTCTGTCTGACCGCATACACTATGTCGTAACCCTCCTGCCACTTCTCTATAAAACGGTGCATTTCTTCAGGGGGGTCCTGCAGGTCAGCGTCAATTACTATAACAGCGTATCCCGTTGCATGGAATATGCCGGCTGAAACTGCTGTCTGATGACCGAAGTTGCGTGAAAAAGAAAGGACAGACCACCTGGGATCTTTCTCATGCTGATCGGAGAGAAGTTCCAGGGTTTTATCATTAGAACCGTCGTCTACACAGATAATTTCCCAATCACAACCCCAGCTTTCAGCGGCTTCTTTCATTTGCCTGAAAAGTTCAGGGAGCACCTCTTCTTCATTGTAGCAGGGTATAACAACAGATATTTTTTTATTCTCTCTACTATTCATTATGAAATTAATTTATCCGGGCAATTATTTTATTATAATAATTTTAACTATTTTTTATTAAAGGTATCATTATTTATTAATAATCGTTTAAGTAACATAGTGGCTTGTATAAGATAGGACTAAAGTAATTTAGCCTCATCGTGTGATCGAGTCGGTTCATTTCTTTGGAAATGAGGAGTCAGGGGATTTTTTTCGAGAATATATTTTAACAGGACAATCCTGATTTTCAAAATGCTTATAAACAACAGAAAAATTCTTTTGAATCATCATACTCTCTTTTTGAGGGCCAAAAAAAATAATAAAACAATCATAAGTATTCAGCTCGTCAAATTTATCTAATAAAACCTGGAGCATTTCATCCTTAAATGGCGTATAAAGAAAAAAAACCAGAGCATCTGTTTTCTGCTCCTGACTTATATCAGTTATCAAGTCAGTGAAATTAATGTTTTTAACATTTTGATTAATTATTTTCACATTCGCTCGAGGTGATGCATATTTTATAAGGTTTTGGTTGCATATATCCGTAAGTTTTTTTGATTGCTCAATTCCTATTAATCGATTAAATCCAATGGTTGATGAACAATATAATGCTCTGCCAGGTCCGCATCCGATATCAAAAAAAATTGAATTCTGAATATTGGTTATAAATTTTTTTATTTGCTTCAAGGAGATGGTAAGTATGTAATAAGGAGATGGAACATACGGTTCTGAAACCTTGCTCTCTTCATTGCTGATATCCATGTTTTCAGGTTCAATAACAAATAAATATTTAAATCTAATGTGTTTTATCAAGAAGATAAGTTCGTAAACTGCCCCAATAATTAATGGTTTAAGTCCCCAGGCATTTTTCGTATTAATAACTTGCTTAAGTATTGAAATCATATTTTGACCGTTGATGAAAAAGAACTCACTTTTTAAACTATTATAAATTATAACAGAAAAATCAGGGCATCTGCAATATTTCCTTTAAATTCCAATTAAGTGTGGTTGAAGTTTGTTGCGCTGGCTCTATATAATTTATATTATGGAACCATATAGAGCATGGTTTAGGAATAAATATATAACACATATATATGCTATACTGCTTTTAATATCAGCTATTCTAGCAGCACTCTTTGCAGTTAATAATATGAAAATATCTCCTGATTCAATGGTGTATTCACTTGTGACTCAAGAAATACGGTCAGGCAACGGCATAAGGTTACCAATAATCAGGTTGATGGACAATCATGTTCCGGTCGATGGTACAGTTCCGTATCCCGAAGAGGGCCCCCTTCTCCCACTCCTGCTCTCACTATTAGGTGGGGTAACACCATGGGATTTTTTTGCAGCTCAGTTACTTAATTTTTTTAGCCATGTGATTATTTCTATCTTTACATTTATGATAATGAAAAAAATATATGCAAATAACGCCATTGCTTTACTTACAGGAATACTCGTTTCAATTTCTTTTCCTCTCCTTAAAGTTACTCACCATATTTGGGGTGAAACATTATTCATTGCACTTATAACAGCGGCGTTGTATTTTTTAGTTCTGTCCAAGGATTCTGACCGGCACCAGCTCCGCCGAAATCTTTTCATCGCGAGCATATGTGCCAGCGCTGCAATCTTAACACGATTTGTGGGTGTAGTCATGATACCGGTATTTTGCTGGGCATTTCTCGTTTCTGTAATAAATAAAAGCAAAAAAAATAAATATATATCCATTATCGCGGCAATCATACCTCCTGTCATTGCTACAGGAGTGCTTTTCTTTCGCAACTATATACATTCCGGCACGATATTTGGCTGGAATCCACCTCCATTTGAAAGATCTTATCTAGACGCTTTTACCGGCACGATACATATGATATTCCTGCAGTTCTCATTAGGGGAACGTCCTGTGGTTTTAATATCAGCATTTACAATCTTGTTTGTTTTTTATCTTATTGTTAATGCCAGTTCACGAAGAGAATTATCAAATTATATTCATTCCGGGCTGGATTTCATTATAGTTTTCATACTCTGTTATACGTTCCTCATTGCTGTTGCAATGGCTAAATCACAGGCAGTCTTTGAAGTACGTTTTATGGCTCCATTAGTTCCCTTTCTCTTTATACTTTGTACAACTGTGATTGTTTTTGTATGGGGAATGATCCGGCTGAAGGGGTTTTCCCAATTATCACTCTTCGGTATCATACTGTCCCTCGGCATATTAACAGCTGGTAATTGTTATAAAACATATTTGCGTCTGGAAGAATTTTCACGTAAACAGGAAAGTCATTATTCTATCCTTAATTCCCCTACCTACATCTGGTTAAAAGAGAATTATGGGAGAAATGATATCATTACATCGAACAAAGCATATCCTCTCAGCTTTTTCGGAGGATTTTCAACAGTTACAATACCTCACAAGAGATTCGATAAAAATTACCGGGTTGATAATCTGGATATGGTTCTACCTGATCGAATGGCTAAAATCGGATCACATATTCTTGCTTTATTTGATAAAGTAGAGGAACAGTATGAAGGCATTTATCTTACGGAGCTTTTCAATATAAGAAAAGATAATGACAAATTTGTCTTAATGCACAAATTTTCAGATGGTGTTGTATATCAACTGAAGGAATAATTCCCAGAATGCCCCATTAATATTGAGAGCGGAGGACCTAATATGGCTGAAATAATTCTGATACAACCTTTTACCGGACAGTGGGATGAAATGTCCACTCGTTTCCCTGAATCACTGCTTGCAGTAGCTGCCGTGCCTGCGGCGAAGGGATACGATGTCAGAATTTTTGATCAACGAGTTAATAAGAACTTCGATACGGACCTGGCTGATGCCGTTGGCCCTGAAACAAATATTATCGGTGTAACCGCTATTACCGGAGAGCAGGTTAAGTATGCAATTAAAGTAACACAGTTATGCAAACAGAAATTTCCTCATATACCTGTATGCTGGGGCGGCGTTCATGCAACATTAGTCCCGGAACAGACAGCAGCTCATCCTTTAATTGATTTTGTTATAGTCGGAGACGGAGACTTAGTCTTTTGCGAGCTCTTTGAGCGGTTAAGGGATAACCTGCCGGTGGATGACCTGAGAAGTCTGGTTTATAAAACAGATACCGGAGAAGTAAAATCAAACGTCGGAAATGTCGTAAGAAAAGAACATGGCAGAAGTTATACATATGTACGACAGAATGGAAATGCAGATGTGCTTTTAGATCTGGACTCTCTGCCGGACCTTCCATATGATTTAATTGATTTAGAGAAATATAACATCTTTGATACCAGTAAAGTATTTAATGCTCAAAAAGGGTTAAAATCTGCAACGTTAAATACTGCGCGCGGATGCCCGTACCGATGCAAATTTTGCTCAACTCCCGTTATTCATGAAGGGAGGTGGCGTGGATTTTCACCGCAGCGAGTGTTAGATAAGGTAGATATTCTTTACAATAAATATGGTTATCAAATGATCTACTTTCAAGATGATTATTTCCCGGGAAATAAGAAACGATTTATAGAAATATTAAGAGGCTTAACCAAATACAAGAGAAAACTTCTGTGGTCCACACTCGGTGTACGGGCAGACATTTTATCAAAATTTACTGAAGAAGAAATTGAACTTCTGTATAAGTCCGGATGTCACTCAATAGATATTGGCATTGAATCCGGAAATGAGCGAGTGATAAAGTATATTAATAAAGGTGAGACTCTGGAGCAAATGCGTATAACAAACCAGAAATTAGCTAAATATAACATTCAGGCCAAATACACATTAATAGTTGGATTTCCAAATGAAACTGAAGAAGAAATCCTTGACACAGTTCGTTTTGCAGCTGAACTTGAAGAAACCAATCCACACGCTTATTGCATTATTTTTGACTTTCTTCCTATTATTGGCACGCCTTTTTATGATGAAGCTGTAAAGTTAGGTCTTGAAACTCCCAAAAGGTTAGAAGACTGGGAGGGAATGAACTATGACAATTGGATGAAAAAATATCCAACCTGGTATTCTCCCAAATTAATCCGTAAATTAGAAGCTATTAGTTTTGTCTCATATTTTCATAATCGGCTTGCCGAGTACAAATTTGGTGGCTCAAAATTATTACGGTTATCTTTTAAAATATATCATCCTATAGCCCGCTGGCGCTTTAAAAACCTGTACTTTAATTATTGCATTGAAATATTTTTCAAGAACTTGTTGTTAAAGATTAAATATGCGTTGCGGTAATTCCTAAAAAAATTATGGTGAATTTGTTAACGTTTTTTGGCACTTACCATCCTTAAATCTCTCTACAATATCCGGATTGTCACATACCGGAAAAAGGAGTTATATTGCAGGACGTTTCAACCTCTTTCAGTGCATACGCTATCTGCTGGTCTGTGTAGCGTTTCTTCATAGATTTTGCCTCCCTTTTGATTCCTTAATTTTAGCATATTTGATCAGGGGAATAATTCCAAAGAGATGTTAAAGGAAGTCAGCGGCAGTGTCCACTTTGTAGGGGCCATATCTCCGCATCATCATAAGGCATTAATAGAAGATGCTAATAAATCAATGACCGGCATAGAGGTAAATGGAGATAACGTTAATTGTTATCGTGTTCGCAGCAACATCTGGAAGCTTGATTTTACTGTTGTGGTCTATATTTCAGAGAAGCTCCGCCAGGGACAGATCAGGGGGATCGAACAAAACATAAAGAAGCTCTTTGGAAAGCTTAAGGAATTGAAAGAAAAAATTAAACTGCCAACACAAAGAGACAGAAAAAGAAAAAAAGAGGATTTAGACAATAAGATAGCCTCACTGATTGCAGCTCATACTCCTGATAAGCTTGTTGGCTGGAGGCTTCAACATCTTAGTGAAGATGCCTTTGAACTGGGTTTTTGGGTGGATGAACAACAGTTTAATCTCTTAAAAGAACAATGGTTTGGGCGTCGTATATTAATCACCAATCGCCATCAATGGAGCACTGAAGAAATCATCTCAGCCTATTGGGGACAATCCAAAGTGGAAGGCGTCTTTAAAAACATAAAGAATCCTTTTCATTTAGCTTTAAGGCCGCAATATCATTGGACAGATCAGAAAATAGAGGTTCATGGATTTATTTGTCTTCTTGCCTTGCTTCTATTTATGGTGGCTTATAAGAGGGCAAAAGAGAAAGCCGGATTTAAGGGGTCTGCGCATACTCTTTTAGAAAAGCTTTCTGCAATAAGGCTTGCAACTTATATTGAAAGTCCTCCACAAAAAACTAAAGGACAATATAAATCGACTTACTGTCTTGAAGAAATGGACGAAGACCTTTATGTTATTGCTGATGCTATGGGCTTGAACAAACAAAAACTGAAAACAAATATTCCATTCAATGTATACAGTTAGTCAGATTGATTTTCACATTACTTCCAATGTGTTATGGCTTAATTTGTGTAATAGCTTAATAAACTCACGCTAGGATTTTAGTACTTACTATGTTAATATACTATATTTGTGTTGTAGATAAATAATATTAACTGGAAATGGCTGAATAATGAAATCCGAACAGGAACGAGTCTCTGTGACAAAACTTGCTTACTGGCAGGTTTTCCGTCTGATCTTTGTGATTTTTTCCCTTTATCTTTTGAGAGATGCATTCTTTCGCTGGGATGGATTCAGATATTACGCTTCATTCTCTGAATTCCTGCCGAGTGTTGCCCTTGTGACAATTCTTTGGACGTTTTTGACTGTATTTATATCCATGATAGCGTTTCTATTGCTAATGGCGTTTGAGTGGATTTGTCTTCATATAAGATTAAAAATTAAGGCAGAACATATATTGTTGTTTATCGTTTATTCTGTGTTATTTGCAGCGATGGCCTGGATTGGCAAACGGCTCATATTGCATAATGTCCCATTGCCTTTTGTGTTGAAGTATGGAATATTGCTAAGTTTAACTATTGCAGCAGTATTTCTGACATGGCATTTTCGTAAGAAGCCCGGTATTATTAATGAGAGAATTACCCCTCTTGTATGGTTGTTTGGGATCTGGTTTATAATCTCTTTTCCTCTGGTAGCCTACCACGCATGGCTAAAGCAAACAACTAATATACCACCACAAGAGTATCCTCAATCTGCAATAACGAACAGGGACCTGCCAAATATTATCTTAGTTACCTTTGATACCCTCACCGCCAGGGACATGTCTGAATATGGTTACGAGAGACCAACAACTCCATTTATAAGTGAATGGGCAAAGACAGCGTCTTTATTTACAAAGCTTGAGGCTGAAAGCAATATTACCACTCCAACAACTGCCAGCCTTATGACCGGGAAGAGGTTGTGGACTCACCAGACATATCACGTAGAGAATACTTCTGAACCGGTCAAAAGCAAAATTGAAAACCTCGCGTTAGTATTAAAACAAAACGGCTATTATAATATGTCCTTTATTGCAAACAGGTCCGCAAGTGTTAAATTACTGGGCATATCGGAGAGCTTCGACATCGCTAGATCAGAGGTTGAGTTAACTCTGTCTCTTACCCGGGATATTTCGGCATGGCTCTACCGATTATTCGGCAACAATATTCGATTGTATGACTGGATTATAAGACCTGATTTTATTTTTGGTAAGCTCTATTTAAAAATATTTTCCAAAGAATTCTCTGAAACACGAAGACCCCCCAAAATGGTTTTTAGAAGTTTTTTAACAACCATTGATAACAATCCTCCAAGGCCTTTTTTTGCATGGATCCATCTTCTGCCACCCCATGCTCCATATCTGCCGCCTGAGCCGTATATGGGAATGTATGATTCCTCACCACAACAAAGAACAAATAAGAGCCAAAATCGCTTTAGTGGATTTAAGACACTTGAGTTTACTCAAGAGCAACAACCGATTGTTGACGTTTTGAGGGCTCGTTATGACGAGTTCATAAGGTATTGTGATAAACAGTTTGAGGAGTTTATTTACCAATTAACAGCAAGGAACACATTAAAAAACACAGTGGTTATTTTGTCTTCAGACCACGGGGAGAGCTTTGAACATGGCTATATAACTCATGACGGAAAACATCTTTATGAACAGGTAACTCATTTACCCCTTATTATTAAAGAGCCCGGCCAGACTGAAGGACAGATTATTAACGACCTTGCTGAGCAAATAGATATTCCTGCTACAATCCTGGGTTTAGCTGATATACCTGTGCCTTCATGGATGGAGGGACGCTCGTTAGTGCCTCTTATGAGGGGCAAAGACCTTCCACCGAGACCTGCATTCTCTATGGCTCTTCAGAGAAACCGCAGCCGCGGGCACCAGATCACCAACGGGACTATTGCTGTCTGGGAAGGTAATTATAAATTGATACACTACCTTGAGGAAAAGAAGTCTCTGCTCTTTAATCTAAAGCGCGACCCTGATGAGCTGAACAATCTCTTTGACAAAGATCCTGAGGTAGGTCAGCGCCTTCTCACTATGATTGTGGAGAATCTTCAAAAGGCTAATGAAAGAATCAGCAGAGGAGAGTGAAACTGTCTGAAGGGGACATATGAAATGAAAACATCTACTCCTCACTTTAAGAATAAACATGAGATATGGATATACTCCATATTAATCATATCGTCTGTACTGGCAGCACTCATTGCAGTGAAAAATATAAAAATATCCCCTGATTCAATGATATATTCACTTATCTCACAAGAGCTAGTATCCGGCAATGGAATAAGATTACCCGTAATCAGGTTGGAAGACAAGTAGATGAGCAGTATGAAGGGAGTTATCTTGCAGAGCTTTTCAATAAGAGAGAAGATAATGACAGATTTGTCTTAATGAACAAATTTCCAGATGGTGTTATATATAATCTGAAGGAATAATGTTATCAGCTAATAAACTTTAACATAATCTGAAAAAGCAATTTCTTATTCCTGACGTACCTCTATTTTAAAAACACGAACATATACAAAAGCGAGCCATAGCAACAGAATAGGAACAAGGGGACGGAAATATCGGTCAAATCCACTTACTAATGAAAGACCACCGAAGGCAATCAGGCTAATGTATAACAAAGTATATATTTCGAAAGGTATTGATTTCCATCTCACAATGACAGGATAAATACTCAAAATGAAAGTTACAAAAATGAACATATTGGGTATTAAGTAAAAATATGTAGTCAGGCTATGCTGAGTATAAGAGAAGGGATATGAAAATAATAAACGACCAATATTCGCTATCCAGTTAATAAAATATTTTCTGGAATGATGAGTGATATTATAAATAGCTTGTTTTTTAAATGCATCATCTCTCTCTACTCCAGAAAGACCAGCTATTTTGTTAAAGAACTCTCGATGTTGTGCCAATTCTGGGCGTTCTTTTACGTCTGTTTTGCTGAACCAATTCCCCCATTCATTCTCATAGGGCGTAGACATCCAATAGAGTGACATCCCACCCGAAGTTCCCCAATAAAAGACTTTACCGGTTAAGGAATAAGTGTACAACAGCCAGGGTAGACACAACATCAAAGCGATTAAATAAACGCCGGCTGTTTTTTTAAACTTATCTTTTCTTTGCCATACGTACAGAAGAAAAAAAGATAATAGCCCTATAAGAATCACATAACCAAATAAAATTTTTGTCAGAGCTAAATACCCCAAATAGATAGATGCCGCAAAAAAATGAAACCGGGAACGTTTAGATTCTTCTTGCAATTTGCAGAAATGGAACATAAACCCGCAGATCAGGAGAAAGACCAGATTTTCTGTGTATAACAAGTGAATTAGTCTCATCATGGGAGGATATAGCCCCAAAAGAAATGCAAAGATAGTTGCATAAGTTTTTTGTATATAGATACGCAATGTATTGTAAAAATAGAGAACGGCTCCAAAGAGGAAAAAAGCATTAAGCAGTTTTGCTGTCAACCAGGGCAATTTTAGAAATATAAAAGGAAGCAAAACAAGTGGATAACCAGGTCCCCACCATAGTTTGATGTCATCATGAGGGGAATAATGCCCTTGTGACAGACGGTATGCAGCCTTTACATACTCACTTTCGTCACCCCAGAAAGTGTTTGAAGAATATATAATGACAATGAATATGTAAAGCAGCAGTAGAGGCAGAAATTTCAAGATTCCGTTTTTCATCCTCTCATATATAGCCCGACAATTAATAGACGATATTCTTTTTGGGCTCATCGTGAAAGAGAGCATGAGGTTATAGGCGTTGATAACTATTTTCGTCGAAATGCTGCTGTAGAGCTTGACTGTGAATCATTTATACCTGCACCAAATCTTTATCAGAGAGTAAAGATATGGGAAGAAATTACAGATAGAAAAATTAAAATACATATCGGAGACATTACAAATTACGAGTTTCTCTTATCCATATTCAGAGAGTATAACCCTGATACTGTTGTTCATTATGCAGAACAGCCCTCAGCTCCTTATTCCATGATGAGCCGGGATAAGGCTGCCTTTACTGTTCAGAATAATCTTATAAGCACTCTTAACATACTATATGCCGTAAAAGAGGTTAATCCTGACTGTCATATCATAAAGCTGGGTACTATGGGAGAGTATGGAACCCCGAACATCGATATTGAAGAGGGGTGGCTGGAAATAGGACATAAGGGCCGCAAAGATAAATTTCTGTTCCCCAGACAAGCAGGTTCTCTGTATCATACGACAAAAGTACAGGACACGGATATGCTCTGGTTTTATGTTAGAACATGGGACATTAAAGTGACTGATTTGATGCAGGGTCCTGTTTACGGACTGTCAACCAGAGAGGTAGACCAGGATCCCGGTCTCATGCCCAACTTTCACTATGATGAAATATTCGGAACTGTGTTGAACAGGTTTATCGTACAGGCTGTAGCCGGTTATCCACTGACTGTTTATGGAAGGGGAAATCAAACAAGGGGTTTTTTAAATTTAAAAGATACAATGCAGTGTGTATATTTATCTGCACTGCAGCCTGCCGACAAGGGACAACTCAGGATTTTTAATCAGTTAACAGAACCCTTTTCAGTGAACCAGCTTGCAGATAAGGTAAAAAAAGTCGGGGACAAACTCGGATATAACGTTAAAGTAGAACAAATCAAAAACCCGAGGGTTGAGAAAGAAGATCATTACTATAATGTTCATTATACCGGACTTTTAGAACTTGGATTAGAACCTCATTATTTGACAGATGAGGTCCTTGAAAACTTTTTTACAATAACCGATCAATATAAGGACCGTATAAACAAGGATGCCTTTTTCAGAGGTATCAAATGGAAGTAACATGCGGTCCAAGGTGGAGATAACCCCTTTTATTTTAACGTAAAAATATTTACTTCTTTATCCCATCCTGTAATTTGATCTACCTTAGTATTGATTGGATTTAAATATTTTTTGTTATTTTTCAATATTAATGCGCCTGCATGGATGTATCTTTTATCTTTTCTAAGTTTTTCTACAATTCCCGGATTATCAAAAACTATGAGAGACTTGGCATCCGCTGCCTTAAGTTCTTTTGTAACGCCCTCCACATCTGTAGACATTGGTCGTCCCAGTAATTGCTTGTCCACAAAATAGGCAATATAATAGTCTGTATGGGGCTTTTGAGCTGATCTGATAATCGCATAAGGAGAAGGAAATTCAACTGCTTTTATTTGTTCAGCTATTTCCCTATATGGATTAACTTGATCTATAGCAATAACATTATTTAATGCTCTCAAAAAGTGCATCCCCGGTTTTAGTGTAAAAGCCGAGACAATAATTATTAATAAGTAGAATGTCATTATTTTTTTTCTCCGGTCAGAAATGACGTCCGAAATACTATTTTTCAATTCCTCCAAAAAATGAAAAGAGAGTAAAATAAAGATTATCATAAACGCATAAAAACGCCTTGGGGATCTCGCTATGATTAATATTAAACCCGAACTGTATACACTAAACGTTAATATAATCCAGCAATACATATATTTCTTTGCTTTAGTCAATGGGTTCAGTAAAAGCGAGATGGGTATGAGAATTATAATTCCAACAACAAACGGGAAGGTAAAAAAAGGACTTTGCTTAACAAAATTATTAATAATGGCGTTAATATTTTCTATGATTAAGTTAAGCTGATGCACAAAATATTCTTTACTTTCAAATGGAGACCATGTATTAAATTTAACTTCTGATGGGTCTTCATAAACATGCATAGCATAATTGTATTTCGGTTTATATAATCCACCTGCAAAAAAAGGATGCCCTTTTTTTTCCGGTCCTATCGCTGCGCGGGCAACTGACCCTTTACTACTGATTGTAAGTTCCCCATATTTTACTGATACAGCACCAACCCATGCAGATACTATTATCAAGAATCCCGCAATGCCAACTCCCCATGATATTAAAACTTTTTTCATGGGATACCCTTCTTTGTCTCTATCGAAATACCCTCTTAAAACCAGCAACAAAGGGAAATGCGCGAAAAAGAACGGAAAGGCATAATGGTGTGCCAGATAGGAAACTCCACCAATAATGCCGCAATAAAAGGAAGTTTTTCTGTTTGTTAAAATTTCCGGCCCTGTTACAAAATATATATAACATAATATTAATGCAGCAAATAATACATCATCGGCAATGAGATGAACAGACCAGAAGGAAATCAATAAAGCTGCAATCAGTAAAGCTATTAACCTCATACTCTTCGACAAATCAAATCTCAAGGCCATGAACCATGTACACAGCAGCAGTCCGGCTCCGCTTAATGATATAACAATCCTTGCAGCAGTCAACCCTTCAAATCCCAAGAAGATAAAAGGAGAAAACAACCATGATATAAGCGGCTGCCACACACGAGTTACAGATTGTTGAAAGTTCCCCTCTGCAATATATCCTGCTAAACGAAGCAGGGATATCCCATCAGGACTCAATGCATATCTGTAAGCATAACCAAAAATCGATGCAAAAATTAAGTATGTTAAGAAGATAATAATCAATTGATTTTTTTGTGTTGACTGAGGAACGGATTTCATTTCATATTCCTTGCAGATAACGTTCTAATGGATCCTGAACTACAATTAAAATATCTTTCCAGTATTTGTAACATTTCAATTTATTTCATAATATCTTACTCGATATTTAAATATATATAAAGAGATGTGAGCATTAAATAAGGTGTCAGATGGCCCTTTCATTGGCTTCTCCTCCTTGAATGGGACATTTTACCTTTGCAGTTAATGGGGACATAATCCTATTGCTATCACATGGTGGTAAAACAGGGCTTGACATACTGCTTGAGATAAAGAAAAGAAATATTAATTGTCCCTTCATTCTGATAACCGGCTATCCCAGTATTGATACTGCCACAGAGGCCATTCGTTTGGGGGCTTTCGACTATATTCAAAAACCAATTAATAAAGATAAACTCTTTCATTCTATTGATGCAGCTCTTCAGCATAAGACGGAGATTGACGATAAGGAGAAATTAAACGGTTGTTTACAAAGAGTTACAAGAGAGAAAGTGCAATTCAATCATGTTTACTAAAGTTTGGCAAAATTGGACCCCGGCGAAAATTCTGATCAGATCCCATTGATCGGCAAGGCCTGTCTTTCATATCAGGATACATAAATGGTATTATAAAAAGTAAACCGATTTATACTCCCAAATGATGGAGTATCAATACATTATTGGAAGCGTTAATATAACTGAAAGCATTGGAATGCATTCAATAAACTATTATCGGCATCAATGATAAATACAAACAGAGAACCGCAAAAATATATACGAAATCTAGATTGTTTCGCTTTGCCTGCAATGAACGGTTATTAAATCATTGCAAATATTGAAACCACGAAGCAATCTTATATAAGAATATGCAGTTATGCTCACTCAGTAAAGAATTTGTCTGGCTATTTAATACCGGGTGATGAATTGCTGCTTTGGATATCAACCTTAAATAACCAGGTTTTTTAATGCACCTATTTATAAACGCAGGTAATTAGAATGATTTTTTTACGAATTATTGGTTTCATGGTTGGCAGTTTTTTTATTGCCTGGGGGTGGATTCAATTCAGACGGCACCTGATCCAACGAGGCGAATTCTTTATTAGACTGCTATTGGGAATAGTTTTGCTGGCAATAGTTATCTATCCCGGCATCATTAAAATTTTTGCTGGAATGCTCTTGTTGGAAGGAAAACAATTCGGCCGGCTGATAATGCTGTTGATTTTCTCCAACTTTTTAATCTGGATATTTATTTTTGGTTTAAGGAGTACAAATTTCAAGAAATCCGTTGATTTTGATCTCCTGGTCAGGTACCTGGCACAGAGACTATCCCTTGCCGCAGATGATTTGAATAAAATCAAAAAAATTACAGTTATTATTCCTGCATTTAATGAAGTGGAAAATCTGGATCATATTCTTCCTAAAATGCCGGACAGCATTAATGGACAACCCCTGGGGGTACTGGTAGTAGACGATGGAAGTGTGGATGATACTGTGGAAATGGTCGAAAAACATGGTTACCAAGTGGTTTCTAATCCAATTAACAGGGGCGGCGGTGCAGCTCTTCGGCTGGGTTACGATATCAGCGTAGCCGGTGGGGCAAAAATTATCGTAACTATGGATGGAGATGGGCAACACCTTCCTGAAGAAATTGAACAACTAATAAAACCTATTGAGGAGGATAAAGCGGATATAGTTATCGGTTCCAGAATTTTGGGAAAAAGAGAGAAAGATAATGTAGTGCGATGGATGGGTATCCATATCTTCAATATTATCATCAATTTTTTGGCAGGAACCAAAATTACGGACTGTTCAAGTGGTTTTCGGGCTTTCCGGGTCGATTCTCTTGAAAAAATTTTTTTGTGTCAGGATCAATTTCATACTGCTGAACTAATCATTGATGCATCTAAGAAAGGGCTCAGAATTAGTGAGGTCCCGATTACGATGCTACGCAGATATTCTGGAGAAAGCAAAAAGGGTAAAGATTGGAACTATGGTTTGAATTTTTCGAAAACAGTTTTGAAGACCTGGCTTAGAAAGTAATTCAATTGAGAGGTAAACTACTGGTTTGAACAATGAGACTCGAAAAGGTTTGACCTTGCAACATTAAGTAAAATAATATTCCTCTAAATTATAAAAGGTTTCTTAATGCAAAATACAAACGAATCGATATCAAAGGCAACATGTCCTTTGTGTGACCATAACAGGACTCGCTTCTTTGCGAAGCATAATGCTGTTGATCAAGAGCTTTATAATTGTAATGATTGCGGATTATATTTTGTTTATCCACATGTTCCCTATATATCTAAAGAACAAAAAGATTTTCGATACCCCAGTAAAGAAGCGGAAGATGCATACATTCGCTGGCGTGATGTCGAGAATGGGGCTATCGCGAATATAATACGTTCTGGTGAAGAGCGCATTTCGCGTTTACTGGAAATCGGTTTTGGCGAGGGATCTATTATCAAACACCTTGCATCTCATGTTGATGATTACTGGGCAATTGAGCCATCGCCTGTTAGTTTTGAGCGCACGGTCAAATCGCTGCAGATGGATCGCTCACGGACGTTTTGCCTGAAGGTTGAAGACTTGTCAACAGCAGAACCTTTTGACAAAATGAATGAATATTTTGACAGAATTATCTTAATTAGTGTATTTGAACACATTTCAAATCCGACAGGTGTTCTTCAAATCTGCAATAATCTATTAAAACCAGATGGCAGGTTTTTGATTTTAGTACCTGATTCTAACTACTTTAAATGGCTGTTCCGGTTGCGTCTTATTGCAAAAATGGATCTTTGGTCTCATACTCATATTTCCTTCTTTAACGATTCAAATTTAGAACGGCTCTTTAACAATTATGGATTCAAAATCATAAACAGACAGCGTCGACCACTTATTACTCCACTATCTATTGAGTATCAGGACCTGTTTACCGGTTCAAAGCTGGTCCGTTGGGCTTTATATGGAGCAAGTCTTTTGAAGCTGGATACATTGTTCCATATTAACACAGTTCTGTATACACTTGAAAAAAAATAGAAAGAAGAAATTGACAGACAAATAAGAGCCTATCTTTAAAATCAGATAAATAAAGCTATTGTTTTCACAAAGCCACGATAAGAGAAACAAAGGAGAAATACTAAAATGAAAGTTCTTTTTCTACGAAATGATATTGGTTCACTCAATATTCAAAGAAAAAAGATAATGAAAAATTTTGGCCTTTATCCCCCTATAGCCTTATGTCAAATGGCTGCTATTGCAAGAGAGGCTGGACATGAGGTCCATCTTATTGATGCAATGGCATATAAAACTGATTTTGATCATACTATTCAAATGGTTATTGATTATTCTCCTGACCTCATTGCTTTTTCTTTGTGGACAACTACATTTCATGTTGATATGGAGCTGGCAAAAGAATTAAAGAAAAAACTGCCACATTCAAAGCAAGTTATCGGGGGCCCTCATTTAGATCTATACGCCACTGAAACAATGACGGCTAACCCTTTTGTAGACTATGCTGTTCATGGTGAAGGAGAACAAACATTCGTAGAGTTACTGGCATTTCTTTCAAACGAGTTTAGTATCGAAGAAATCAAAGGGTTATTGTATAGAGATTCGGGTAACATCGTAAAAAACCCTTCCAGAGACAAAGTAGAAAATTTAGATGATATTCCTTTCCCTGCGATTGACCTTTTGCCTTTGGGAAAATACCATTCAATCATGGCTAAAAACAATAAGCCGATATATGTGTTAACCACCAGGGGATGTCCCTATAAATGTGTTTATTGTGTAGACCAGCAATTTGGTCGTTCGGTTCGTCTTCATTCTCCTGAGTACGTAATAAAATACATTAAATGGCTGGTTAATGATTTAGGGATCAATGAAATTCATTATTATGATGACACTTTTACTCTTAATAAAAAAAGAACCCTGGAAATATGCAAAAAGATCCAGGAAGAAAAATTGAATATTCCCTGGACAATCAGGACCAGAGTAGACAATCTAAATCAGGAGATTGTTGAGGCTTTATGGAATGCCGGATGTTATCGAATTGGTTTTGGTGTAGAATCCGGCAATCAAGAAATAATGGACTTAATGAAAAGAGGAATAACTTTAGAACAAGTGCGGAAGGCTTTTGTATTAACGAGGGAATATCCATTTGAAATAATTGCCAATTTTATGATCGGATATTTAGATGAGAGTAAAAGTACTTATAAAAATACGATTGATTTTGCCATTGAGTTAGATCCTGATTTTGCTTACTTTTCAATTACCCAGGTAGAGCCTTGTTCCGACCTTTTTAATCAGGCTTCAAAATTAAATTTAGTTAATCCTGATGAATGGCATGATTATGTTTTGGGAAAAATCGATATGGTCAATCTTAATAATTATTTCTTACCTGGAAAAGACTATTCGATCGATGATTTAGATAAAATGTTGTCTTTGGCCTATATCAAATTTTATTTAAGACCATCAAAGGTTTGGCAGCAATTTAAGAAAGTTAAAGACATAAAGATGTTTTTGAGAAAATTCAAAATGTCAATGGGTATGATCGGTTTTTACCTGGAAACTCTCCTGGCAAGAATTCGTATCCATTCATCTCGCACTAATGTTTAACCCATAAATGCAGTTAGCCATGCAAATAAAAGGCATAGATGCTTTCAAATTCTTTAAAAATTCAACATAATTGCGGATGCCATTTTGCAATCGATAAGAGCCCTTATGCATAAAATAATGCCTTTAAGATTACAAAATGGCATGTTCCAAGGAGTTGCTTTTAAAGATTCTCAGACACCTATGCCACTGTCAAAAGTATTATTTATTGTTTTATATAGAAAACACAGTGGTTATTCACCTTCACCAATTACAGCGAAGTCTATGAAGTCATTAGAAATAACTTTTTCAGGAACAGCAGTCGTGTGAACTCCGCCAAACACTATGGGAATATCAAAATACTTTTTTATGCTTTGTGCTATATCCAAGCTCCATCGATAATTACCAGTATACGCTGAAAAGGCAACAACATCGGGTTTAAGATTAATTATTCCCCTTGTATCTTATGGTCTACATTGAGCAACCTGGCGACAAACTTGTTATTTATTAAATCACCGGAGAAAATTGCAGGGTCAAAAAAGAGATGGACTTGATGACCTTCGGATTTGAGGAGGCTGGAAATATATTCTATGCCTAAATTCTCTGCACCCTTATATACAAATACTATTTTCACAGATGTTATTTCTCCTGCATGTCATATAGATAACCCAAATAAAACAGCAGCTTTAATACGTTAAACGCTAGAATCCAACATTTTCACTGTTAATGTCAATAATCCAGAAACAAAGATAAAGTAGCCTCCCATATCTGGAATTACCGATTGAATTTCTTAATACCCTAAAATAAACATGAAAGATTGTCTGGATGTTAAAGCAATTATGAATTCAGACATATGACCTTTAATATTATAACTTTTTTTAAAAGAAATTGCGCTAACTGGATAATATCTGGAATCCTTACTTTTATATCGAGAATATAAAAAGGAACTCTAATGATTTATTTGATTTAAATTTAGAAAATCTTTCTTTAAAATAATTCGATAGACATCTGATCATTTTTTTCTGTTTCATTATTAAAATCAGTAAAACTATTAATGACCAAAAGAAATATTGTATTGGAAAATCGAATAATCTATACCAGTACCCGTTTAAAAAATCATATATCAATGCAGATTGGAAAAGATAAGGTTTTTCGGCGCCCCCCGTCACAATAAGATCTAAGGATAAAAAATGTATATGAAGAACCAAAGATAGACAACAAATAATTACAAGCCATAGATTATCTTTGATATGCTCAATCCAGTCAGTAATTTTGATAAATAATGGTTTCTCTATGATAAGGGTATTGAAATAACGGTTCGTCAAATATATCGAAATCGAAAAATACATTATTGTTACTAATAACTTCTCAGGTTTACTAAGGATAAAGTATTTAAAATCAATAAAGCGCCATACCGGCAATAAGAAATACAGACCAATCCATGATAGGCAGAAAATTACTTTATATTGAAAAATATAGTTTTTCATTCCCCACATTCAAGGAGCAAGTGCAACAGCGGCGACTTCGTCTGGGGTTTTATAGCCCAGGCATTTTCTTGGCCTGTTGTTAATACGTGATTCCACCCATGCCACCTGCTCGTGCGTTATCTTACTGAAGTCCGTGCCTTTTGGAAAGTATCTCCTGACCATCCCGTTGACCTGTTCGTTGGATCCTCTCTGCCACGAGGCGTAGGGGTGAGCAAAGTAGCACCGTGTTCCAATGGCCTCAGTTATCTCCTCATGCCGGGCATTTTCCGTGCCGTTGTCAACTGTAAGAGAGAGCCTCGCCTTCTCAGGCAGCTTTTGTAGCCTGTGTATTACAGCATCCCTTGTTTGCTCTGAGGTCTTCCTATCCAGCTTTGTAAGAAACATGTATCTGCTCTTACGTTCCACCAGAGAGTTTAGGGCCGCAAGACTCTTCCTCGAAACAAGCGAGTCCCCTTCCCAGTGTCCGTAACGACTTCGGTTGTCCGCCGAGACAGGCCGCTCTTCAATAGGAATCCTATTGGGTATCTTGGTTTTACGCTCTTTTCTGCCAACCCCCTTCTTCTTGCGTTTGCGGTGACCACGTACAAGTTGCCCTATCAGTTCCTCCCTTCCTTCTGTATTTGGATGATAAATGTACTGGTATATGGCCTCATAGCTTATGCTGGCACCACGGATGTCCTGGCCTATCTTGCCTGCTATCAGCTCAGGAGACCAGCCCTCCTCAAGCTTGTCCTTCACATATACGACTGTCTGCTCGTCCTTGAGCCTCCGACGTTGCCCAGACTCTTTCTTGCGTTTTGCTGCCCGCTCATGCGCCCTGGTGATAGATAAACCCTGTACGCCGGTGTGCCATTGCGCTTCACCTCCCTCGAAAGCGTACTTGGCGACCGCCCCAGTTCCTTTGCTATCGCCCGAAGGCTCATACCCTCTGACTTCATCTCTGTTATTCTGTCCCGTTCCTCTAAACTCAATTGCTTATATCCTTTTGCCATAATCACTTAGGGTAACTATATTGCCGCCCCAAGTGTTGCACTTCCTCATTGAACTAGTGTT
>SDBV01000240.1_pt1 | contig 75374 bp, 110 predicted proteins | sample 2277081 | NCBI WGS metagenome assembly SDBV01 (sample SAMN10402039, study PRJNA504765) | marine sediment metagenome | isolation source: marine sediment core GS10_PC15, 223 cmbsf | place: Arctic Ocean: Southern Knipovich Ridge | collected 2010
CTTCAGTAACTCGGTCGAGCCCCAGCCGTTATCGCCCATGTCGCGGGCGGATTCTAGCGTCAACTCCAAGCCCTTGAGGCGCTCTTTCAATTCGCCCTGGTACTTGCTGTCGCGGTTTGCCCTCTGGGCTTCCGTCCGCTTTAACTCGCGCTCGTTGTGACGGTGCCAGGTGGATACTGCGCTGATGGCCAGCGCGGTGCGGCGCGTCGTGATCAACATGTCGTCGGCGAACGCGACCCTCAAATTGTGCATGTAGTCGTTGTCCAGGGTTGAAGCCCGTACCCAGTCGATCACCTGCCGGGCAAGGGCGTCGTCCGACTCGCGAACCTCGTCGCGAATCTCGCGGGCAACCAGGCGGCTGGAATCGTCGCTGTTGTACAGGCACCAAATCTTCTCGATGGTCGCTTCGATCTTTCCGTAGGAGGCCTCGGCGGCGCCCTTGGAGGCCCAGCCCCAGATCCTGATGCAGGCGTTGGTCATGGCCAGGAGGTATTCCAGGGACTCGCACCACTCGGCGCGGCCGTAACTCTCGAAGCCCTCGTCGCTGCCATCGTCAAAGATGCGCCAGAATTTGAACTGGTTAATGATGCGCTCGGGGTCGTCGATGCCCAGGAAGTCCCGGAGGCATGTCCGGCCGACCTGCAACTCCGCGCCCGTCTCCAGGTCGCGGACCGCGTAAACATGCTTGCGGTTGCGGGTCTTTTTGCAGTGCTCGCAACGGCCGTCGGTCGTGCGGTATGCCGGGTTAATCTCTACGCCGGGAACCGCATCGACAAAGTTGCCGGCCGCGGTTAATTCGATGCTGGCCAGGAATTCGAACTCCCCGACCTTTGGGGTCGAGCCGGTGATGATAATGTCCAGGACGTCCGTCAGCAGGCTCACCGGCCGGCGCGGAGGCTGCGGGTTCGTCCAGCACTCTTTCTGGTATACGGGACCGAAGCTGGCGGAAAACTCTACCCCGTATTTCTCGGCCTTCTTGTCCAGCTTTTTGACTCTGGCGCGTGCCTCGGCGGCGCGTCCTGCCAGGATCGTTATGATTTTGGTGGTCATCGGTCTCGCTCCTAGAAGTGCAGGTTGAGGGCGATGTACGCTGCCAGGCCCGCGTCGACATGGCTGATCGGCATAACCATCATGGCGCGCATTTCAAGGCCCAGGACCGTGTCGGTGTACGCGGCCAGGGTGAAGGCCAGGCTAAGAATCTTTGTCATCGGGCAGGCTCCTTGATAGAAACGATGCGGTACACCAGGTCGGGCCGAGCCTTCTGCGCGGCTACCTGAAAATGACCTGCGTCGCTGGGATGGGCAAACGCCGCTACGAGCCGGTTGTTCACGGTAACGGCAAACTCAAGTTCGCGCTTCATCTCGCCGGGGGTTACTTTCGGGCTGGTGGCCATCGGGCTGTCCTCGTTTCGGGTTTCTCGTTCCAACGATGTAAACATAAGCACTGCCACGAGCAGAGTCAAGAAGTTTCTTGTTCGCCCTATGTTCCCTTTGGATCGTGGTGCGAAATTGCCAGCCAAGGGGTTCCGTCGTTAACCCGCGGACCATCGACCTCGTAATCAAGGGCCACTCCAGCGACATAGATTCTGACCTCAGGAGTCGGCTCGGTGTCCGGCGCCGGCTCCGGCTGATTCTGAAACCCGTCATACTGCGCCAGGCACGAGGCGCGCTCGTCCATGGTCATGGCCAGAAAAGCCTCGGCGCATTTCGCCTCGACGTCGGTCAATTTCCAACTCATCGGCGTGCCGAGCCACTCCGGATCAGAGCGGCCGCGTTGGCAGTACTCAATCGAACTGTCCTCCAGGTTCCAGTCGTCGAGCACAATGTGAAGATGGCCTCCGGCGCCGCCGTAAGGGGCGTCATAGACCTGGCGCACCAGGGCCAGCGCCGCCTCCGTCTTGTCGTTGACGATGATCGGCCGGCCGTATTCATTCCAACATCCCATGCACATGATTCCGCTCCTTATTTCTCGATCCTTAACTGCCCGTTCGCATCGTGGAATTTCCACCAGATTTCTTCCAGTTCATCCAAGGCGCTTTTCGCCCAGCCAATTTCAAGGCACTTCACCACCCACTCGGCACAGGCTTTAATCGCTGTGCGGCTTCGCTCGCACATGATTACACCGCCGCCTTGTCGGCGGCGCGGTCCGCGTAGAGGCTGAAGCCCGTCGAGCGGCTGCCGGCGTTGCTTTGCAAATCCGCCTTGCGGTCGGCGATGTCACACAGAGTCGTGAGGCGATCCGGGTCGGTGATGGTGTCCAGGTTCGGCAAGCCAGTCACCTCGGCCAGACGTTCGTTGCTGAATTCCTCGGTTGTCATGGGGCTTCCTTTTGTTATGCGCTCACGCGCGGGTCTAAACGAAATAACAAGAACCGTGAACGCTCAACTTGATTTCCAGTTCAACGCCACGGTGGTTCTCCAGCCTAGTGGCCGTATCTTGCATGTCCGCCAAATATTTCAGCATGTGGCCTCGCGTGACTCTGACGTTGCCCGCAAGCGGAAAGTAATTACCTCCCTCTCCCTTGATCTCCAAGGGTGTGTCGCCATGCACAAAGAAGCTCGGGCGGTTGCGTGCTCGGCGAATGATCTTCGCTATCTCGGCAGGCGTGCCCCGATGATTCTCGCTCATGCCGCATACTCCTGGTGTCCGCGCAATTCCCAGCGCTCGGTTATGGCACTTCCGTCCGTGCCCTCGTCGACCACAACGTAGGCAACCGTTTTTAGCACCTTGGCGTAGCGCATCACTCCTGCGCGCATCCATATGGCATAACCGTACTCGTTGCCAAAGGGCCGGTCGCGGGCCATGCTGTATTCGAATGTCATGCCCGTTTGGGCATGGCGGAACTGGCCAAGCAGGCGTCCCGTATAATATTCACTAAGAGGTGCTCTAGCCATCGGTCAAACTCCCATCAAGAATTGGAGGATCGGTGCGGCGAACAAAACGGCGCAGAGGATCAGGGTCCAGCGGGCGTTCATGCCGCGCCCTCCTCAACGTGCAACTTGTCGCTCCAGGCAACGCAGTAGCTCAAACCGAAACCCGCGTTCTCTTTCGGGCAGTGCACCCAAGGATTCGTCTCCGGCCATTGAACGTATTGCACCTGGCACATTTTGCCGTGAGCTTCGATGAAGGTCGGCCGGCCAAGGTCGGTGTTGCCTTGGTCAATGAACTGGCGGACTGTGATGGTGGTCATCGGGAGGCTCCTCGGTTCAGGTTTCTCGTTCCAACGATGTAAATATAGGCTCGGTCGATCCGATGGTCAAGGTTTTTCTTCAACTTTTTTGTTCTCGTTCTGTTCCATGCCAGAAAAAACGAGGCCCCGATCCAACCGAATCGGGGCCTCGCATACGTGCGGTCTCTGCCTGCTGTCACCTCGCCGCATTTGGTTGTCGCAGTCCTTAGGGAATTCTCCCTGCCCTGCATCGGGAGTGCGTGCCGAGGTTTGCCATCTCTCATTCGGTTAACTCATGATCCGTAGGTACAGTCTCCGAGCGGCGTCACGGCCCATCTCTGGGCGCCTGGATCAAAGCCCAAGGTGAAGGTGCCATCAACGCCGGCGCCGTATTCCATGGCGTCCTCGTACTCGGTAAAGAGCCGGAAGCCCTCGCAGTAGTCTATGCCGGTCTTGCGCGGGCCGTCGTGCGTCCAGCAGCCCTCGGGATCCTCGGGATCCCAGCCTTGGCACTTCGGCGCCTCCGGGCTGTTCACCAGCCGCACGGCATTTGCTATCATGCTCATCGGTCAGGCGCCTTTGCGAATCTCGCCAGCCATGTACATAGTCGCGGCACCGAAGCGGCCCTGAATCTTGCGGTAGGCAACGGCGCGCGCCTGTCCCAGGGACTTGGCGCGTACGACAAACGAAAAGTCCGCCTGGGCGTTGGGATGTATCGCTTTAACTGTGTACATTGCCTGGCTCCTCGGTTCGGGGGCTCATGATGCAGAGATAGGCATCCCCGCGGGGCAAGTCAAGTCTTTTTCCGACTCCTTCCCGATCTCCGCCTCCCAGCCTCGCTGGATCTCCTCGGGTGACTCGATGTAGACCACAATGGGATTGCCAACAATGCGGGCCAGAGTCGATCCACTCATCATGATGGCGCCCAGCAAGAGGCCGATGACGAATGCGCGCAAGGTCGTCACCATGGCAAATACTGCCTGCCCAACTTGGCAACTGCTCGTTTTTTGATCAGCGTGCGGAGCGCTTGTTGAATCAGCGGGGTCTCCAGGCCGGTGTTCTTTTTGATCTGGCCAACCGTGGCATGCCCAGCCAGGACCGCCAGGAGTACCGGATCGCACGCCGCGGCTCTCTCCGCCTTGATCTTGTCCTTGTCCAGTTGCGTCTTCATGGCATTGGTCATCTGCCACTTCCAAGGATTCCCTCCAAACTGTGCTTTGGGCGTATTTTCGGCGGTGCGGCGCAGGAATTCCGGTATGGCGAGATCGTCGTCCGGTTGATCGGTCATTTTTCCCTCCGTGGCCGGCCAGCGCGGCCCCGTGGTGCGTATCACGGAGCCGCGGCTGGGGTTATGCCTCTATGGTGGCTAACGCCGCTCCGAGGCGCTTAAAAGCGGTTGTCGCTTTCCCAATTCGCTCGGCGATGTCTGGCGGCGGGGCGAGCCGGATGCCGTAGGACTTGAGGGCTTGACTAACAGTTGGCCAGCCCTTGCGGCTCGGTGCCCGCTGATACTCGGGATAGAAGCGCCAGCCATCGCGGCGGCGATTGCGCAGCATCCCGAGGCGGCATCCATCGTCGTTGCGGATCACGAGGCGAGACCTCGTTTCGCCTAGCACGATGGCGCCGGGCACCATTTCTGTGTGCGCTAAAATGGTCATCGGTCAACCCGCCGATACGCTATGGATGGGGGTGAAACCTACGGAGGCGCAGCGCTCGCGCGTGCCGTCCTCCCAGACGATGATGTCGCCGACGTCCATGGAGCGTGCGAAATCTATAAGGGCGGTAACGTGGATGGAATTCCTCCAGGGCTCGTCGCGGTTCTGTAGCGTAAGCCAAACATGCTCGGCGCTTGTGGCCTCTAGCATGGTGGCAGCCTTGACGAGCAGGTCGAAGTTCGTGGAGTCGATCCGGCCGTCCTTGGCTGCCAAGTAGGCCTTGCCAATGTCGCTGCCCCAGCCATTGGCGTTCAAGGCGTCGACCTGGCCCTTGTTCAGTTCGATGTAGTACACTGTCGCTTTCATGGTGATTCCTCCTGGTTGATGACGTAAATATAATCCTCCCTACATCAAAAATCAAGAAGTTTTTTGACCCCCTTTTGTTCTACGACAAGAAGGTCCCTGTTAACTCGACAGTCCACAAGCCTCCATCGTCATCATCGACCGTGGCAACGATGCCGTCTGGGCCAACGTCCAGAACGACCAGGACGTCGCCGACCTCCCCTACGAATCCGGTGTAACTAATATCGGTCCATAGGGCCAAATCAGCCTCGTCCATTTCCTGAAAGGAGCCCATCAGCATGGCGCCGAAGATCGCAGCCACGCTGATGGGACATCCGTTCCCATCCGAATCACCGGTCATGAAAACGTCTACAGGTTTTATCGACATAGTCCTCTCCAGTTAATGGCTCCACGGGTAGGGCTCGAACCTACGACCCCGAGATTAACAATCTCGTGCTCTGCCGACTGAGCTACCGTGGATCAAAACGGCCCAACGGCCTCACGCCGCTCGGACCTCCAAAGTTGATCTCCGCCACCTCTGACAGCCCAGTCACTGTCAACGATGATGCTGCTTGCGATACCTCCCCGCGGGCGGAAGGTAAATTCGAGTCTCAGCCTAGCAGGTTCGAAGGATGAATTCAAGTCATCAAATATGCAATTCACGATGCGCTCGTAGCTCACGAGCAAATTGCGGTACTGATAGATGTAATACTTCAATGATTTGAGTTCGATCACGGTCGTCCGGGGGTAGAACCAGATTCGCAAGGCGCCAAAATCAGGCTGATCCTTGTCGCCCAGAAACGTAAGCTCGGGGATGTCGATCATCATTTCGATGGCGCCGCCGGGATTCGGCATCGACTTCAAAATCGCGGAATCTCGGTCTTTGAATGTGGGGCTCTTCATCAGATCAGTGCCTCCTGCACGGGTTCTGCTTCCTGCGTAACAAACATGTCTGGCTCACTCTGGGCGGCCTCGATTCGCTTGCATGCGATATCAAAATAACGCTCGTGCGCCTCGATGCCATAGAACGCTCGCCCAGCGCGATGACATGCGACGCCGGTCGTCCCACTGCCCATAAAGGGGTCGAGGATCTCCTTCCCCTCTGGAATAAAGCCCAGGCACCACTCCATGATCTCGATGGGTTTCTGCGTCGGATGAAACGTCCCATCCGTCCGCGCCTTCCCTCGGGCATAGGTCATGATCCGCATCGCATTGTTCTGTGAGCACCACGCCATTTCCCCGTCTGCCAGGGAAAAGCCCCTTTGGCCCTTGTCCCAGATGAGCCAGCGCATCGTCGGCGGGAGCCAGTCCGTGAAATAGTTGCCGCCCCAGATTATCTGCACATCGCTCATCGAGAGGATTTGATCGAAATACTCCTTGGGTGGACGCTCTTTGTCCCAATCCGTATCGCCATGGTCAATCCAGCCATGGCGCTTCTTGTTTGTATCGTTCAGAGCGGCCCTCTGAACTGAAAGGTCTGTGGAGGTGCAAACTTTATTCCCCCCAGACCCTGACCTATGGGCTGCAGAATCGGCTCCAATCCCGTAGGGAGGATCGGTTATGATGGCGTCGGCGAAATGGATCGCTTTCATGATGGGCAAGCAATCCCCCAGGTAAAGGGTAGCGTTGCCGATTTGCTCGCGCCGTTTCCATGGATCAGTCATGTAATTCGAACCCTTTCTGTATAGGCCGGACGTCGTCCAGCGGCAGGGCGCCCTGTCGGCTGGCCTTTTGAATATTGGCGCATGCCAAATCGAAGTATTTCGGATCTAATTCGATCCCGATGAACTTCCGGCCCATGCGAAGGCAGGCGATGCCTGTAGCGCCGCCGCCCATGAAAGGGTCGATTACAACGTCGCCGACCGCTGTGTGAACGGACAAGAATTTCTGCACCAACTCCGGAGGCTTGTCGTTGGGATGCGTCTCCCCGTACCTCCTGGGCTTGGAGATAGAAATGATGTTTGCGATACTGCCGGGGTTTTTGGACGAGCCTCCGCCGGGCCATGCAATTTTAGACCCTTCCCGCATGCCCACGATAACAAGCTCGTGCTGCCGCCGGTAGCGCCATCCGGTCCCTGGGTTCTTCTTGTCCCAGATCACCATATGGAAAAAGGTCATCCCCTTCTCGTTCATGCGGTTGCTGATCCACGTATAGGAGGGATCGCCCTCGGCGCCGCCGCCCATCGAGCAGTAACAGGCTGCGGAGAAATCCTTCTTGAGCAGCCGCGCCGCCTGGACCAAAGTGCCGTCGATCACATGGCGCATGCTGTCCTTATCGTCGTTCAGGATCGCTTCCTGGGCCTGTATCCCTCGGCCCTCATTGCATGTGGCGAATCCTTTGGTGTTGTTTTCGTTGCCGTACGGAGGATCCGTCCAGACCACGTCCACGGACTCCTCCGGCAAGCCTGCCATGACCTCCAGCGAGTCGCCCAGGTATAGCGTGCAGTCGCCTATGATCTGTTTCATTCTGGCATCCCCTGCTGGATTTCATCTTCGATCACCGAGTCCCAATCGGTTTTCCCGTATTTCTCCTCCCACATGGAGCGGGCCTTTTTCAGCGTCGGAAGGGTATACCAACGCGCCCGGCGATGCACGTGACGAGTCCAATGGCCGTCCGGGTCCTGGATCTCATAACCGGTTTTTCTGGACGAGGTTTCGATGTCCGGGCAAACTTGTTTCAAGAAACGGCCCATCGACGTGGCGTTTCCGCGCTTGGTGATATTGAATCGCTTGACCTCTTTGATGTAATCAGTGACCATATGCTCTACAGGCAATTCAGTCTGCCATTCTTCGCCGCTGCTAAGTGTGCATCCAGTCAACAGCTTCTGATACCACCATTCCTCGACCACGGACAAGCTCAACAGCTTCTGTTCCCGCAACGCTTCGGTGTTTGGCACCTTGCGCACTTCGAAGTTGGTAAGGTCCATTGTTCGAAGATGATTAAGGAGCGCCCGATAGCCTGCGTTCTTGCCTTTCTCATCCTTCCTTTCCATCTGCGCCTTGATGGCGATGAAGTAATTATGGTCTTGTTTTACCTCGTCACTGACGTCAACCACAAAGAATCGACGCTCGTCTCCGCCGGCCGGGATCACGTGCAAGTCATTCGATGCCATGATCAGGTGGATACAGTTAGGCGCCATTTCCACGTCGATGCCCTTGGCCTCGATGGCCATCTGTTCCTCGGTGACCAAGGTCTTGAGGATGGATTCGTGCTTCTTATCGCCAGCGAAGAAGGCCTCATCCGCGAACAAGAGAACCAGGTCTCGAAGATGGCTGTTGAAGTTGCCGACCAGATGCCCAGAGTTGCTGATCTGCATGTAATGCCTGCCAAACAGGTGCCCGAAGGTATGGGCGAAGAACGACTTTCCCACGCCGCGACCTCCGCGCAGCACAACTGCCACATAGCCAGGCCGATGGGGAAGCTGGACGGCACGGGCCATCCATTGAATGAGGTACTCGTAATACGACTCAACCCCCGAGCAGACATTGTTGCGAAGGTGATCCAGGAACAGATCGCAGTTCCCTGGCTCCGATGTCACTGAAAAACCCCTCCACAGATTGTAAACATCATCGGGCAGCGTGCGCTCCGGCGCAAAGGCAATGGTGCTGTACTGCCGCCGGTGCTTATTCTCTAGCCACCATTTTCCAGCCGGTACGAACTTCGGGTTATCGAACTTATCGGTGCCTTGTTGGACGTTTTCGTTGAGGTAGGCTTCCTTGAACGTGCCAAAGGTCTGCCGGGTGAGGCGTTTTCGATCCAACGAATGATCGTACTGGTCGCTGATGACCAGACACTTGCCACCATAGTTTTTCACGACCGCATATTTTTCGTTGAATTTATGGAGCACCGGGTCGATGATTGCAAACTTGGCGGACTCGATTTGTTTGATGGCGTACTTCTCCACGTGCCCTTTCATTTCCAGTACCGACGAACTGATCTCCCAGCCCGGATCGGTTATGATGGAAAAGATCACGTCGTCGGGCACATTCAATCGAACCATATTGCACACGAAATCGAATAGCCAAGCCGACCGACTATTGTCGCCTTTCTTTGTCTCCTCCGGGACATGCCCTTGGCCCATGATAACCTTGAGACGTTCAGGAACGTTCCACTCATTCAACTCGTCCGTATCATCGATGAGATTGAGGTTGCCTGAAATCGTAACGACCTGGGATGCCCCGCTTCCAAACGTAGACTCATGCTCCATCTGGACGCTTTGAGCGGCCATAAAATCAGTGATTGGGTAAGCATCGTCGTTGAACTGAATGCACTCCGCCAACGTGCGGGAGCGTCCTTTCTTGACCTTGCGCGCATCGGGAATATTGATGGTTCCGGGAAGCCTCATAATTCTGTCGATGTTGTGGCAGTTGTCGGCGCCGAATCGAATTTCAAGCTGAACGTTGAATCGCTTGGCGTCCTCGGCCTTGGGCAGGTCGCCGTTGATCGGGATCGACTCCTTCAGCTTCCAGAAGCCTTGATATCCTCCGCCCGAGAAGATAATGACCGTGGGCGCGGGTACGCCCTCGGGCAAGTTGGTTGTCAAAAGGCCCAGGGCGCGCTTGCGCTCCTCATCCAAATCTTCACCCGCCCGCGGATCGATGTCGACGTGGAGCCAGTCCACGGATTTGATATCCTCGCGGTCGGCTTTCTTTGTCAAGGCCTTCATCGGACTGTTGACGTGGAAATAAATGTTGCGCTTGCCGTTGTATTCTTCGAGCCATTTGCGCAGGCCCTTTATGCAATGTTTTGAGGCCATCGGGACCATCTCGCCCGGCTTTAGCCCTTCCACCATTGTCCCATCCGGGAAGAAAGATGCTGTCGCGATTCCCTGCTTGTCCGTGCGGATAGAAGTCAATACCCACGGTCCCTCGGGTGCCCATCGGAGCAGGAATTTCTCAATGGCTGCGTTGTCGGATTGAACGTCCAAAACTATTTCTCCCAATAACTGAGAAGTTCATCGCATGGTATCTCACCACGCTCCATTTGATTGACTTGCCAACGAGAACGTCCCAAGTTGCGTGCGATCTTGGCCTGCGACGTACCGGCGCGGCGCCGATATAGCAGGCATCGTTCATAAATCTTCAAACGCCCAACGGGTTGAATCAAAGGGCCTGCCCCATTGTCCCGTTCCCAACCACCATAAGTGGGGGCGGGCGTTTCCCCGAGGCGCTTGCCCGCGGCTTCCTGAGTTTCATTCCGGCGCCGCCGGTCGATGATTAAGCATTCACCACAGGAGAGGCGTCCCAGCGGTCCCAGTCTCTTTGGAGGCATATGATCAAACCCTCTTTGTTTATCCCTTTGGTCCAGCGCGCTCGCGCGGCCCTATACAGGCCTTCCCGAGTCTCAAAGCCGACTGCATACTTTGCATTGAAACCCGTAAACAGGAGCCATTCGCGTTGCACCTGGAGAAGGAGCCATGCCTTTCCGCCCAGGGAGCAATGCTTGTAGAGCCATCGCCTCTGGGCAACGGTAAAGTGCTCGATGGTGACCGGCGTTTCCGCACGCTTTGGCCACGCGCGCAACCACTTCAATTCGAGCCATCCCCCGATGTAACTGACGTCGGGACATCCGAGGACGCCGACTCGGTTCTCAACCGGGATGGCGTGCAAGGATTTAAGCAGGCGAATCACCTTGCCTCGTTGCGTGCTTTCACTCATGATGTACGACCGTCATCTTCACCCCGCAATCGTCTAGGATGTGTTTCCCTCGTTCCACACCCAACTTGTCCGCGGCGGGCAGGGACCGTTCCGAATGGTCAGACCATACTACCTCGGCAAGGCCCCAGGACGCAATATGTTTCGCACAATCTTTGCACGGCGGCCGAGTGATGAAAATGGCGTAGCCTTCGATGTCCTCGTTCGCATGCTTGATTGCGTTCATCTCAGCATGGATCACCCGGTCGTATTTTTCGGCACGGTTTTCGTACCACTCGACTCGGTCCTCCATGTTCTTGGGGAATCCGTTGTATCCCTCGGAGCAGGCCGTTTTGTTCGGTCGGATGATGACGGCACCGCATTTCGTCGATGGGTCGCGAGAACGCATCGCGACAACAGCCGCCTTGTGAAGTTGCCATTCATTGTATCCGGGCCTCATGGCTTGTTCCTTACAAAAGAGAGCGACGGAGGCTAAGCCCCCGTCGCCGAGCAAGATTTACAGGATGTATCGGGCAACAGTCGCCCCGCTATCGTTCATGATGAACACGTCCCTCCAGTCGGGGTCATCTGCCTCCGTCATGGCAAGATGAAATCCTTTCTTCCCCTCAATTCCATGGTTAATTAGCAAACCAGGGATATCGACAGGACAGGGATCGTCCTTTTCGGGAGGCCGTATAAACTCAACGGTCTCAGCCGAAATCAAGACTTCTCGTCGGCTTACATTATAACGTATCAGAACACTGAACATAACTGCTTCTCCTTCTGCTATGCCGCTCGTCCGGAGCGGCCACGGTCGTCTATTCCGGCTTCTTGACCGGCTTGATGCCGATGCCATACACTCCGGCGAAGCTGAATCCAAGCCAGGTCGGCGGAATGTAATGGCGGATGCCCCCCGCATCGATGATGCGATGCGAATCGCCACGGTCGCTGCGTTGCACGTTGATCAGAATCGGGTCGTTGATCCGGTACACGCCGTCGTCCTTGTAGTGGTACTCACGCCACGACTCCAGCGCGGAGATGTCGTTCCAGATCAGTTCCTTCTCCTCGTAAGGAGACAGCGTAATTTGTGCGCTCATGATAGCTCCTATTCTGCTTCGCCCCAACTGGGGCCGATTTCAACATCCACTTTGAATGGTACGAGTGCGGAGAGAGTTTCCCGCATGATTTTGGCGATACGCTCGCCCTCTGCACGATCAGCCACCGCGTTGTCCGCCTCATCGTGCACCTGCAGCATCATATGATAACCTGCCGCATCGATTTCCACAAGGGCTTTCTTCATCTGATCCGCGGCGGACCCTTGGATCACTCGGTTAAAGGACTTGTGTGTCCATCCATATTTGTTGCCCTGCTTTTCGAAATGCAGCCGGCGCCCAAGGATGGTAGTCACGTACCCGCGAAGATTTGCGCGCTTCTTCGCTGCAGCAGCAACCTTGCGAATGAACGGCGCGCGGGTATCGAATTTGTCGAGGATGGCCTGCCCTTCCAGGCCCGCGGCCTTCCACACGAACCCCTCGCCAAGCTCATCGTGATGAGCGTCCGCCTCGGCCTGCGTTTCAAAGTACTCGATTTTCCGGTCGCCCCAGGCACCCCAGGCGCAGGCCCAGCGGGTCGGAAGGTCCAACTGGCCACATAGGTGGGCTCCCCCTTCGCCGTAACACAGCCCGAGGTAAATCGTTTTGGCCGGGTATCGGTCCAGCCCAGTCAATTCGGCCATCATCTTATGGTTATCGAGCGCCGGATTATCGTGATATTCTTTGGCCATTTCCCTGGCGCCAGGGAAGTCCATCACTGCCGCAAAGTGCGTCGTCCATCGCGGCTCTTGCTGGGAGTAATCCGCGACGCACCACTGCGCCCCTTCTTCCGGCAAGAATATCTTGCGCCACTCGCCGGCAATCTCCGGGTCTTTTTCGGGGTTTGGCTGTTGCTGCAGGTTGGGATCCGTGGCTGAGATGCGCCCGTAGCGCACGCCCTTTTGCTCGCCGGTCTCCGATTCACGTGCAATCTGATTGAAGGTGCAATGGATTCGACCGTTGGTCATGTGGGTCCGCATCGACGCGGCGAAGGTCGTGCGCAACTTGTTTACCTTACGCGCCAGGGCCAGGGCCTTGGTCACGGGATGATCCACCATCCCGAAGACCTCCTGTGATACGCTCTTGGCGCCGCTGCTAGTCCTGGGCAACTCGATTCCGATATACTCCAGGGCAGGCACCAAGGAATCCGCCTTCCACACGTTGCCGACTTCGATGCTCACGCCCGTTATCGCGCGAACGCACTCCAGCGCCGCGGCTTCTTGCTTGAGGGACCAATCCTCGATTTGCGCAAGCTTGTCCTGGTCAATACGAACCCCTCGCCTGCGCATACGGACGAGCACGGGCAATACACGGCTTTCCAGGTCGTAGATACCCCATAGGTCTTTCTCGTCTATTAGGCGCTCCTGGCGCCGCAAGGTCAGCAAGGGCATCCGGGCATCGGCCTCGGCATACTCGCCCACGTAGCGCGCTGGGAGGCGCCACAAACCGCTCTTTGGGTCGACACCATATGCGGCTGCGGCCTCCCGCAGCTTGGTCTCATCCTTGCCAGGCAACCCGTGCCGGGTCGAGATGTTCTGAAGGCTGTAGGAGTTGTGCAATTCAAAAATCAATGGGTCGGCGATCTGAATGTCCCGAAAGAATCTCACCATCGGAAAGTCGATGCCGGCTTCCCAGAAGTAGTCCAGGTCATAGCTCAAATTCATGCCCACGACGTCGCCATCGAATGTGGCGCACTGCTCTTTCAGGTATCCGAGCACCTGGGCCTTGTCCAGGTTGTCGCCTCCCTCGTGGGCAAACGGCAAGTAATAAGAGGGGCCGTCTTCGATAGCAAAGCTGATTCCGACCATGTAGCCGCCACGGCGCACGCCAATCCCCAACTCCTTGAGGTTCCGGTCGTTGGTTTCGCTGTCCATCCCGATTCGCTTTGCCCCTTTCCACGAGGGCAAGTCGCTCATGGACGGGACCGTCCAATCACAATCCGGCTCAATCAGCGGAAGCTGCAAAGGCTTTAAGGCGAGGCCAATGCTACTATCAAGAGGGTTACTCATCTCACCCCCGCAATTGGACCAACAAGATCGCGCTCTTTGGCGATCAGTATGCGATATTCGTCCCGCCGCTCGTCGCTGAAAAGGGACATGAAATCTAGGTCATGTGCATCAAAGAATTCTACCATAACACCTCGACAACTGTATATCCGAAGCTCCATCTCGTATCCCAGATCCTCGGGCGCGCCGAAAGCCCAATGAGCAAGGTTGCCGATTTTAACATTGGACACTCGGTTTGTATGTATAACCTCAACGAATAAGAGCAAGCCGGTTTGGTGTTGCATCATCGTATTTGGCACTACGCCCCATAGGTCAGGAATGAAAGGGCATTTAATATATGCCTCCATGTACTCCGCCATACTCTCGCTGTCTAGATTCTCGAACTTAGAGTCCCATTCCACGCGGCCTCGACACAACACGGATTTTAGACTGTTGCGACGCAAGGCTCCTGTGCCTGGGGGCGTCTTAAGGTAGGGGTGCCGACTTTGGACTGCCCTTACCCCGTCCTGGTGTAGTTTAGATGGTGCTCCCTTCATGTCACTCATTGCTGGCCCTTCTCAAGCTTGGTGATCGTGGCCTCGATTTGCTCGGCGAAGTTCTTTGCCGCTTGCCTTCGATCAGCCGGCGTCGGACAGGTATTGAACATCACCATGCCGAACCAGCGTGCGATGGCTCCGAACATTACCGCGATTGAAACCTGTCCAAAGATTTCCCACAAGGTTTCAAGGACTTGGGTAATGCGTGCCTCCAGGATCGCCTCGGCCCGCGCCGCTTCGGGAGTTAATGGCATGCTGTTCCCTTTCGTGCTATCGCATCGTCATGGAGGATTTTGGTAATTGCGGCGCGCCGAATGTTCTCCAGCAAGCCCTCGGTAAGCGACATGATTTCACTCGGCCGCCCATCGGCCACAGAGGCCACAAGCTGGCCGGCCAGGTTGCACACAACAGTCAGCGCCGATTCAATATCGGTCTGACCAATATGCTCCATGATGATGCCGGTGACACGCCCCACTTCGTCTTGTAAAGACGGCGGGACGGGAAGGGAAGGGGGAGCGGGGTTATCCACGAGGTGTAAACTCCTTTATGATGCTCAACTCAGCCTCTCGAATTGCCTTGGCAACTCGACGCTCTACCTCGCCATAAGTTGGAGGCATTGGCTGGTGTAGTGCCGCACGGGCGCGGTCGATGGGGTCCATGCGGTCATCACATAATGCACCACCATCCCACCAACGTTCTGCGCCCTCGGTCATACGGGGCCGCCGTCCTCGATCAGCCGCTGAATCGAACCGCGGCACAAGTGCAAATCCGCACCGCAGGACCAACGAGAAATCATCGTAACCACAAACTCCTCGGTCTGGTCCAATTCCTGCATGTTGCTGAAATACCGAAGATCGCCAACCGAGGCGCAGCCCTTGGGCACGCGGCCCTTGTGATTGTGCAAATCGATCAGCTTGTCGATGAAGTGGATGGCCTTCTCCAGGTCCATGACGCCGTTGCCCTTTTCGCGCCAGCGGCATAGGTACTTGACCACACACATTTCCAGCCCGCCGAGGCCGTGCTTTTCAGTGAAGTCCCAGACCTGATATTCAGTCTGGACATAATGATCACCGCCAACTTGCATGGCGTTCGGGTGAACCCTGCGCGCATCGTTCTGGGGCATCGGTGTCTCCTGCTTAGATTCGATTTTCGGGTAGCCGCGACCATTCGTAGTTGGAATAAAACTCACGGCAGGGCTTAGGAAAATTCTTAAACTCGCATTCAATCGAACGGGATAAGTATAGCAGGGTTTTCTGGCAATGTCGATTCCCAAATGCAATTTGCTCGTGGCACCAGACCCACGCCTCCAGGACGTCGATGGCGTTGAGCCAATGGTAATCGTCATCTTTGAGTCCCTCAAATCCCTCGTACATCTCCCACGTTTGAATGGCCGACAGATTCGCCTCGTTGTGGGCATACGCGAGAGCCTCAGAATACTGCGCAGCGACCCTGGGCATGTCGCCAACCCATCGCTCGCCGCCGTCGTGCCAGAGCAAGGCCTTGATCAGATGCACCGACGGAGCGGGATGCAAAACGAGCAACATGCTAACCGCATCATAGCTATGCTTGCCCACGGTGTACTCGCCAACGTGAGGCACAACATGAAAGCGTCGAACGTTGCCGGCCTCTCGTGTAGCCTTGATGCGGTCTACTGCGCTAAGGTCTTTCATCGATCCTCCTGTGAAGCCAAGACCGCGCCGCCGCCTGCCAATCAGAGGCACGAACACGAGCCACAATTTCCAACGCCTTGCGGGCGCCGCCGGCTTCCAAACCGGGAGTTGATTTATAGGACTCCCAGGCTTGCCACATGGGCGCAGCCACATGCCGGAAAAACGGATCGCGCATCCCCATGACCGGCCCCTCGTCGAGGAACATGGCCAACTCAGCCAGCCACGCATCTGAATCGATGGATACCAAAGGACCAACGTCCACGTCTGCGCGGTATGGGCTTTCCAGTGGAACCTCGGGAAGCGAAACCTCAATCGCGTCCAACATCTCGTTCTTAGCACCGAGCCAGTTGGTGACAATGGTCATGCGCCCAAGAGCGACTGAGATCGCCGCGGCAATGAACTGTTGCATCATGGAAAACGCAACCGCGTCGTACCGGACGTCGAAAATATCGGCATCTCTGTACGTCACCATCATGTCCAGGCCTTGCCCGTGATTGATGCTGAAATACAGTTGCGTCGCGGCCGGAAGGTTTCGGCTCTGGAGTCCCATGTCGGCGCTGGCATCCCACAACGAAATCACGGCGGCCTTATGCCCAGGGTTGTTCCGGAGCATCATGATCACAGACTTCAATTGATCAATGCCATGAATCGGGAATGTCTCATCCCCCTCCGGCGCCGGCTGGAAATGCACACGCACACGTCGGCCATACGCCCCGTGGAGCACTTGGCCATCGTCGCTCTTGCCCGCTTGGAGGCCGTCGAAGCGGGACAGGAACTCGACGTCGTTGCGACCTCCGATAATCCATAGCGCGCTGAACAAGGCGACAAACGGATTCTGGTCGTAGTTCGTGCCGTAGGACAGGCGCTCCGCCGGAGCGGTCACCATCATGGACACGGGCTCGCTGTTCTCAGTCATATCCAGCCTGGGCTCACCCTCTCGAAGGAGCAACTCCAAGGCTTGCGGGATGACTTGATGCATGTTACGGCCGTAAATCGTCTGCATTATTCGTCCTCCTCTGGTACGCCCGCAAACAGCGGCCCATGGTAGCCACCGGCCGTGCCCCAACGCAGCTTGACACGGCGACCTTCGATCTGTGCTTCGAGCACCTGAACGCGCTGCTCAAGATATGCGATGCGACGCGAGTAGCTGCCTTGTAGCACGTACTCCGCGCGGGCAATGGCATTGGCAACGGTGTAATGCCACTGTCCTCCAAGTGCGGGCTGCCCATTATCGAACAACCTGAACATGCGCCCCTTGGGACCAGGCTCGTCAAGCTTGACCACAGAGAACACGTGGCCAAACTCAGTGTTAGACCAGACTTCGATCATGTCCACACACAAGGATCTTGCCAGCCGCAGCGCAAGCAACTTGCATTGTGGCCGATCCGTGAGCCCACGTCCGTCTTGTATGCGTGCCAGTGACCAAAGGTCTTGCACAGCCATCTCACCCACGGGGAGTGGCGATCAACGGAACGCGGAGGATATCGATCTCGGTAGTTCATTAGGACCTACCTCCCCATCTGGCCTCGGTTGTGGGAATGGTAACGATTTTCCCATCGTCTCGACCCACAACCAGGTAAGTCCCTTGAGCATGGTCCAGGCATGCGCCCAGAAAGATTCCCTGCATCATTTTTCGAGCACCCGTAGAATCGCGCTCGGTATCCAGCCAGATAATAAGGATCCGTTCCATGTCGCTTACCCCTTCACGCAAACCACTTGTTTCAGAGTGTGAAGCACCTCGACCAGGTCCACCTGGGCCGCCATCACGGCGTCGATATCCTTGTAGGCGCCTGGCGTTTCATCGATTACATCATCGCCCTTGCGGCATTCGACGCCCGCGGTCGCGCGGACGTGATCCTCGACCGTGAAGGTCTTTTTGGCCGCGGTGCGTGACATGGCCCGGCCGGCACCGTGACTGCACGAATGGAACGAGTCAGCGTTGCCGAGCCCGCGCACGATGAACGATTTTGCCCCCATGGAACCGGGGATGATTCCCAGGTCACCTGTCCGTGCCCGAACCGCTCCCTTGCGCGTTACCAGCACATTGGTCCCGAAATGGTTTTCCCTGTCCACATAGTTGTGATGGCAATTGACGGCGATATCCGCGGTATCGAAGTCCGGGAGGTTACGGTGCATTGCTCTAAGCACGGCCTCCATCATCACCTCACGATTCACTCGGGCGTAATCCTGCGCCCAGCCCACGGCCCGGACGTAGTCGTCGAATAGCTCCGAGCCTTCGACCAGATAGGCCAGGTCCTTGTCCGGCAAGTGGATGAACCAACGCTCCATCTCGCGTTTGGCGCGCTGGATGAAGTAGGTCCCGATGCGGTTGCCGACGCCGCGCGAGCCGGAATGCAGCATGGCCCAGACCTGATCGCTCTCGTCTAGGCAGACCTCGATGAAGTGGTTGCCAGTGCCGAGGGTTCCGAGATGTAGGGCCGCTCGGCGACCAAGAGGGGAACCCTTTTTCGGATTGAGTCCAGGGTTCTTTTCGAGGATAATTGCAAGCCTTGTCGCCAGGACCTCCCCGAAATAAGCATCCTCAACCCGCATGGGAACGTCCCCCCATGCGCCCCGGTCACTGACACCACCGTTGTCGGTTCGGCCATGAGGCACAACGCTTTCGATATCAGAACGCAGGCCGATAAGATTATCCGGCAACTGATCGGCGCGAAGAGTCGTCTGGACGGCCATCATACCGCAGCCGATATCGACCCCGACAGCGGCAGGGATGATCGCACCCTTGGTCGCGATGACGCTGCCTATAGTTGCACCGCAGCCCCAATGGACGTCCGGCATCGCCGCGACATGCTTGTGGATGAAGGGCAGCCTGGCGACGTTGCGCAATTGCTCGTGGGCGGACTCCTCAAGCTGCACGCCGCGCGTCCAATGCTTGATCGGTTTGCCCTCGGTTTCCTCGTAAATGTACCCGGTGTCGGTCATGCCTCGGGAGGCGCGTCCTTCGCCGAGAGAAGCGCTGGACTCGTAATAGCCTGGATCCGTTTGGACACCTCCTCGGCGCTGGATAACTCGGTCTGATCGGTTTGCATCTGGGTCTCCAGGCGCCCGATCTCCTCGCCGTTGCGTGCCAGGGCCTCGTTGCGCAAGTCCACCACTCTTTCCAAGTCCGCAATGACATGGAGTAAGGGTGCGACGGCCGCAAAGACGGTTGTCGGTCGTTTTCTGCTAAACATCCTCGTCTCCTCATTGGTTGCCCAGCATTACTGGGAGATCCGATACACCTGGCCCCGGCCCTCGACCTTGCTCTTGGTCACCGCCAGGCCGAGCTTCTTTTTCACGTCCCGGCTGATGGCGCCGCGCGTTGTGTGCGGGAGCCAGTTCAAGGCTGCGACAATCTCCTTGATCGAAGCGCCCTCGGGTCGCTTGAGCAAGTCGATAAGCGCAGCCTGCTTGGTGCCGTCACGGACCTTGCCCGTGGACACCGTCGCAGCGTCGATGGCCTTCCGGAAAACACCGCCATCCATGCCAAGATCGAATGCGCGTTTGACACTGGCCTCCGTGGCCGGAATGCCATCCGGCCATTCCTTATTGACGATTTCCACGTCCTCCTCTTCAAAGTCGTGCCGCAGCAAATCGGCGGCGGAAATCGTGGGGCCGGTCGGCGCCGGCTTCGCCGGCTCCGTCTCGGCTTCCGCGGCCGGCTGCATCTCGTCCGGCAGGTCGTCGTTGAACTCCGGCTCCGTTTCGGCGGGCGCCTCATCCTCGGGCTCGAATGCCTCCCACTTGGCCAACAGGCCAGCGACCGCGGCGATGCCCTTCGCCTTACTCTGGAACATCTTGATGGACCGGCCAAGGTCCAAGGCCGACGTGAGAATGTTGCGCAATTCGACCAGCTTGTCCGCCGGCAAAGTGTCCAGGAAGATCGCATCGTCGGGCGCTCCAACGCTACCCTCGACGACGTATTGCTTGTTCAGATATTCGACGGTTCTCATGGCTTTCTGCTCCTCTAGCCATAGGGTTGACTCTATTACGACATCCATTATCCCATCGGCGGAGGGTAATGTCAACATCTTATTTTGAGGGTGAAATCTTCACCTCGGAGGACAATCCCTAAATGCGCCCAACTGCAGCCCGGCCTTGCACCAACGCGCCCAATCGAGCATGGGCTGCCGAGCGCCAGTGGGAACCAAGAGGGTACGCTCCCAGCCCAGGTTCATGAACTGCCGGATGATCTGCGTATCGTCCTCCTCAATGAGCAGGACTCCGTAGCAGGCCAGGATGGCGCCGACCACGACAGTCGACGCGGCATCACTCATTAATCGCATTCTTTGCGCCCCGTTACATCGTCGATGCGGCACATAGCCGCCGGGTCAGCGTGCGCCACCAAATCCGTTGGACTTGGCAACGAGTCATCCCCCTTAACCGTAAAGATGCCTGTGCGTTTACCATCGAGTCGGAACGTAGTCAGGCCCTTGGCGCCGCGGCGCCACGCTTCAACATACAGTTCCTTGAACTCGTCCCACTTCACGGAGCCCGACACGTTGCACGTTTTGGACACGGCGCTGTCAATGTGGACCTGTGCCGTGCAAAGAACGTCAAGGTGCTCTTGCACCGAAACAAACTCACTGGTCTTGCCACGAGTACCAAACACGCGAAGGCCATAATCCTCGACGTCCTCGTGGATAATGCCCTCCGCCGTATTGATCTCGCGGTTGAAAGAGAAGGCAAAAACAGGCTCTAGCCCGCTCGATACGTTGTCCGCGCAAAGACTGATCGTGCCAGTTGGTGCAATGCTCGTCAAATGGCTGTTGCGAATGCCATATGTCGCAATCCCTTCTTGGACGTCATCGTCGAGGGTGCCTATGAACTCACCCGACAAATAGGAAGCCTTATCGAACAGCTTGAATGGCCCTTTCTCTCGGGCCAATTGGATCGAGGCGAGATAGCATTCACGAGTCAGGCGCCGCAGGATCATGTCCTCCAAACGAAGGAACTCCGGTGAGCCATACGAACTATATCCTCCTGGATGCAGCGCCTCGATAGCGTTGGCCATGCCAGTCACGCCGATGCCCATTCGGCGCTTGCTTTGGGCTTCCTTCTTCTGTTCATAGGTAGGATATTTGGCCTGGTCAATCACGTTGTCCATGGCCCGTATGGCACAAGGGATATCCGCCGCGAACTGATCCCAGTCAAACACCCTACGTCCGTCAACTATCTTGATATATTTGACAAGGTTTATGCTGCCCAATAGGCAGGCGCCGTGCGGAGGCAACGGCTGCTCTCCACATGGATTTGTTGCGGCAATCGTTTCGCAGTACCATAGGTTGTTCATGCGGTTGATCGTATCGATGAACAGCACTCCGGGCTCGCCCCAGTCCCAAGTCGAGCGCATGACCATTTCCCACAATGCGCGAGGGTCGATGTGACGGTATGTCCGGCCATCAAACTTCAACGGGAACGGCTTGCCCTCGGCCAGGCACTCCATGAACTCATCGGTCACGGCGATGGACATATTGAACGCAGTCAGCGGAAGCGTTTTTTGAAGCGCCTTCCAAGCCCGCATGCGGTCGCTGGGGTCTGTGATCTTCTCGACCAATTCCCAAAGCACCAACTGCTCAGGTGACGGGTGCTTGGCGTTGATGAACATTTCAATGTCAGGATGATCGATTCTCAAAACGGCCATTTGCGCGCCGCGGCGATGGCCGGCGGAAGCAATCGTCTTGCATAGGCTGTCATAAATCGTCATAAACGAGACAGGGCCGGACGAATAAGTGTGCTGCGTTCTGATCAGGTCTCGGTAAGGACGCAACGGGGAAAAGTCATACCCAATGCCCCCTCCCATACGCATCGTTGCCGCGGCCTCCGACAGCCTGCCCATAATGGAACCGTTGCCCTCGACCATGCTGTCCTCGAACATGCCCGATACGAAACAGTTGTAAGGGGTCACCTCCCAAAGCGCACCGGCGGCGGCCTGTATTCGCCCCGCAGGCAGATAAAACAGTTCAAGAAGGAGTCGGCTGAAATGCTTGAAATGGTCATCGTCGTCTTTGAGCGCGGCGGCAACCCTATAGGCATAATCCCGAAACGTCTCTTGTGGCCCACGGTACTTTTGACCGTGCATGCTATCGCTAAACGCGAGTTGCGGTCCTTGCATTAAATCCCCCATCACATATGAATTGATAATTGGTGGGCCGGGCAGGACTTGAACCTGCGACCTCTCGGTTATCAGCCGAGTGCTCTACCAACTGAGCTACCAGCCTCCGGTGTCTGCGCTCCCGCGGTGCTCTACGCCCCCCAGGTCCGCATGAGATTCGCTCCAGCCCTTCTTGCCGGCGCGCTTGCGCGCTTCATATTCCGAATAGCACAACGAGATGAGGCGGCCCGTGGTCATGCAATAAGCGCCGAACTTGTCACCGTCGGCCCGTCGCACGACAAACTTTCGCGGCGCTTGTCTCTGAGGCTCTTTGCCGCGCCCCCCGATTTTCGCCTTCTTAGCCATGGTTCCCTCTCTGGTTTAAGTGTGGTGGTGGCGGGGGCCAGATTCGAACTGGCGTCACACGGCTTATGAAACCGTTGCTGGAACCGCTCCAGTCTACCCCGCTATACGGAAACTTTCTTGATCTCGACCTTGCGGATCTTTTGCTGAAAACAGCATTTGATTTCGACCACTGCGAATCGGTTGGTCCGTTCCTTGGCCTGATCTATAGCGTAGTTCTCGGCCATCGCGTGCGTGGTGAAAGTGGACCGAGTGCCCTTTGGGCCATGCGAACACACGGACCATTTTTTGGCCCCGTTGTCGATGTATTCGATCAATACCAAAAACATAGACTTGCTCCTCCTACGTTCTAGTCTAAACTAACGGCGACGTGCCGTCAATCAATTTCTGCAGCACCTGCACGGCCTCCGTCGCTTGTCGATGCGCCTCCTTCGTCTCGCCAGGCTTGTATCGCTTGAGCACAATTTGCATCACCAGAAAGGAGGAGGCTTTGCAAAGAAGCAGGTGCGCCCGTGCCAACTCGGATTTGATCGGGTAGCTCATTTATAGCGCAAGGGTCAGTGTAACAGGTTTGGTCTTTTTTAAAGTCTCCTCAAACATGTCTACCTGTTCACCCTGCAAATATGCATCTTCAATGCGCTTGCACGACATATCAAAATACTCTTTCTCAATTTCGATGCCGATGAATTTTCGGCCCTCCATGGCGCAAGCAACCCCTGTTGTTCCACTGCCCATGAAAGGGTCTAAGACAGTGTGGCCACGCAACGACGCCCTTTGAACCAATTTTATCATAAACTTTATCGGTTTCGGGCAAGGGTGTCCATTTTTTTCGCTTCCTTCAGTATGCATTATGATGTCGTGTCTCCTGCCTTTCCCTGAGGCAAGATAAGGACATGATCCATAAGCCAAGATCGGCTGCCAACAGGAGAATCCCCAAGGACCACTCCCGCCACCTGCAGGTGTCACCCACGCCAACGTCCATCGCGGACGTGGGTATAGGTGCTGACATTGATTGCCTGAGGTTATCAAGCATCGGTCCGCGTTCTCTATCGCCCAAGGGACAACTTGGGAAATAACCTTCACGACCTCTTCCTCTGTGTCAGTGTAAAGTTCCCCGTAATCTGTGCCATTGCCATATGGAGGATCCATCACAACTGCGTCAACCTTACAAAGCGTGGGCAAAACTTCCAAGCAGTCTCCGAGATACAAGACTGCATTGCCAATCTCGACACGCTCAATCATCACATGCGCACCACAACGACACGATCCGCGGCGCGAGTGAGTCCCGTATATAGCCAACGCCACTTGTCGGCGCGGAAACAGTGGGACTCATCAAACAACAGCACATCGTCCCACTGGCTGCCCTGGCTTTTGTGAACGGTCAGAGCATACCCGTAATCAAACTCCTCGGCGTTCTTGCGCTCCCACCAAGGCAAAGCCTCCCCTTCGCCGAAGAAATACTGTGTATGGGCTTCCACCTCTAAAGATGCGCCCTCATCTTCCGGGCGCAAAGCCATGAATATCCGCTCATCCTCGATGAGCCCAACCTCATTCACAAACCAGATGGCTCCGTTGAGCAATCCAAGATCATGGTTGTTGCGCAGGCACACCAGTTTGTCGTCGGTCACTGGTAAAGCATCCGTGCGTCCGTACAGCGCGCGCATACGGCGATTAGATGCGTGTCTGGTCTTATTCCTGCCCACGAGAATCTGATCTGCGGCCTGTGCGTGCGTCTCATTGATATGACATTTCTCCGCAACCAGACTTTCGCCATAACTGCCAAGCGCCAATTCTTCCCGGTTGCGCACACGAGTTGCCATGGCGATAATCGGGTTGCCCTCGGCTTGCCGATGGATGTCGGTCAGCATGACCTCGGGCGTAACATTCTCAGTGAAGAATCCCGCACCATAGATCGGAGGTAACTGGGCGGGATCGCCCAGGACCAGGATCTTGGTCCCGAATGATTCCAAGTCCTCACCCATGCGGCCGTCCACCATTGATACCTCATCAATGATAACCAGCTTGGCATCCTTGACCGGCGACTCCGTATCCAACGTGAACATGGGCCGGCTCAATGCTTCGCGCTCTCGCTTGACTTTGCCCACCAAGTCCAGCACCCTCGGGTGATTGTCGACTTGCTCCTCGACCGTGAACTGCGGAGGACCTGCCTCCGGCTCCAAATCCAAGGGAGGTGAGTCGTCAAATTCGACCTTCAACTCGGCGCGCAACTCTACCAACGATTTCTCCAAGTCACGCAGCTTTGCGCGACTCAGTTCCTTCGAGTTGTAGATCATGCTATGGATCGTCGATGCGTCTGGGCAGCCTTTCTGACGCAGCACATACGCCGCCTTGCCAGTGAACGCGCCATACAGCACTTCCCCCTCGACGCCCTGCCCGAAATGCCGTGCAAGAGTCGTCTTGCCCGTTCCCGCAAATCCGAACAGATGAAAGACTTGCGGCGCATCCGGGTCGGCGAGCCACTTGGCGACGGCCACGAGGGCCGCGTCTTGCTGCGGACTCCAAATGGTCACACCACGGCTTCCTTGGCAATCATGTAGCTGCGCGGACCTTTGGTCGCGTGGAACTCTACCGTCCGCCCGTCGCACTCGACGGATGAAATGATGCGGCGGGCGAACTGCCCGCGCGGGCCGAAGGCGGATGTTTCCTTGCGATACTTGCGGCGGAAGGCTCGCTTGAGCAGGCTTTTCCGCTTGAGATGCGCATTACCCCACTCACGAGCGACACATGGTGCGTAGTCTTTGCCCAGTAGGATGGCCTCGACCTGATCGCCATCGGCCTCCTCACACATGGCCTTGACGAACTTGCGAAGCTGGCCGCGCGTGCTTTTGGGGCGGTCCTCGAAATCCTTGATGATCTTTTCGTTCTGTTGGTTAGCCATTCGGCTTCTCCTCAAAGGCCGCGCAACTCAGCACGGGATGCGCTGTTGAAACCTCACGGCGTGGGCCATAGTACTTATCTGTTATGCCCAGCCAGCCTTGCAGCCAATCGGGCACTGTCTCGCGCGGCTCCCATCCACACTCACCAGGGATACGAAAATGGAGCGGCTGGTACTGCTTGAAGTGCTTGCATCCGAAACAAATAGGCTGTCTAGACATCCATCGCATCCTGGATTGGTTTGGTCGGTGACTCAACGAAGAAGTCACCCTGCTTATACGCTTCATCGATACGCTTGCAAGCGATGTCAAAATACTTGGGCTCGATCTCGATACCGATGAACTTCCGACCCAGCTTGGCGCAAGCGACACCAGTGGTACCGCTGCCCATGAATGGATCAAGAATGGTCTGGGCGTCTGGGATATGGGTTAGGCACCATTCCATGACTCCGACAGGTTTTTGTGTGGGATGTTCTCTAATGTCGTCACCCTTGCGGATCATACCATGCCAGCGCCAATAAACGCGCCGCACAGCCTTATGCAGATTGGTCCACGCCATTTCACAATCGGCGAAATCACTAGCTCCATTCTGTTTGTCCCAGATTAGCCAGCATGATGTCGGAGGTAGTTCAAAATAGTTCCCACCGAATATGATCTGATACTGGCTACAGGCCCTAATGGCACTGATCTGTTCCAAGGATGCTGGCTGACTGTCCCACTCATAATGACCATAATCCCTTGGTGCCGCAAGGCCGACTCGTGACATATTCTTTTCGTTGCTTTCGCCGATCCCATACGGGGGGTCCGTCACCACGGCATCGACCTTACCGAGCATCGGCAATATCTCCAGGCAATCACCCAGATAGAGCGTTGCGTCACCAATTTTTTCAATCCTATGAGTCATCGGGCTTCACTAATACAATTAGAGGAACGCGGCCCGGCTTAGGAGGGAGCAGAAGCCGGGCCGCGTGAGCGCGGTGTCTAGGCGAATCACAAACCTAGAACGGCGCTTCATCCTTGTCGCCGCCGTCACCGGCGGGGTCGCCGCCGTCACCGGAGGCTGCGTGCTGCGATGCGAAGTCGGCTTTGGCCATTCCGCTCACGACCATCTCGCGGAAGTCGCGGGCCTCGTTCAGCAACTCGGCATTCTGCGCCGGGTTGATGAGGCCTTTGGCCCACGTCTGACCGTAGGGGTCGATGCGGAAGTTGAAGAAGGTGCCGCTGTCGTTCTTCTGCTTCACCGTGCGGAGCACCGCGCGGTTCGCGAACATCGGAGGCTTGCCCTTGAGCGTGTACATCGCCGTGATCCAGTCCCGATAGGGCTTGATCTTGGTCGACGTGAAGCTCACCACGCCGAAGCCCGTCGTGGACACACCGTCCTTATCGAGGAACAGGCCGTACACGTAGAAGGTTTCGACCAGGTCGTTTTCGGCGCCGGCCTTTGCATCTTCCCGCGAGTCGGGGCAGTGCAGCTTGCCATAGGCTTTGCCGTCGTTGTCCTCGATGGCCTTCTCGACCACGTCGCCGTTCGGGTCGTGCATGCCTACCATGCCTCCGCCCTGGAGGCGCGGAACCCATTCGACGTAGACCTGCTCCTTGTGGACGGGGATGAAGTTGACACCCTCGGCCGTGGGACCTTCACCGTCCCAGATTTCCTTGGTCACGGTGTTGAACAGCATCCCGCTTACGCAGCCGACCGGGTCTTTGGCATCGACCTGGGGGCTGTTGCTCTGCAGGATGGCGAGGAACGGAACGGACAGGTCCGAACTCTTGGTGCCCTCGAAGCCGGCCCCCGAGTCGTCGCCGTAATCGTAATCCGTGGGAAAGCCCGCGGGAGTCGTCATAGCGATCTCTGTGCCCGGAGCCTCGGGCTGTTCTTTCGCACTCATTTTCGTTCTCCGATTCATAGTTCATAGTTCATAGTTCATCGATTGCAGCCCATCACACTCACCACTTCGCAGGTGACGCGTCGTATGCACCGGCCAGGCGTTACTCTGGCATCGCGGAACGCTTTCCCTTGTCATGGGCGATCTAAATTCAACAGACGCTATCACCGCCTGCCGGCTGCTTTATCCGCCTCGGTGCGTATTGGTGCTCAGGAGGGCGCCGACAACCCCGTTACGCTTGCGCGTCCTGGCTGATCTCCTGTCCGCGCCCCGTGGTTCGGCTCGACGCGTCTCAGGACTCTGTTCATACCCCTTTCCGAACCGTCGTCCGGCGCTGATCCGTATACTCGAATGCCTTGAGGCGCATCGTTGAGAGGCGTCGGGGGTGACGGGTTAGGTCTTGACTTTGACGTCGGTGAAACGCTGGCGATAGGCACCAAAAATATCCAGCGGGATCGCAACGCCCTCCGAGAGCGCGGACTTGATAAAGGCCCGCAAGGTGCTGGCGTGAACGCCCCGCACCAGCTTGAGGTTGAGGGGCTTCTTGCGCTGCGAACAGTCCTTCATGAACTTGCGCGCCCAGGCCTCCTGGTCTTTGTTGAAGTCGATGGTCACCACACGCTTGATCAGCTTGCCGTTGCCATTCTCCTCCAGCCACTCGTGAGCCGGTTCCTCTTTGCCCTTGGGGATGGATCCGCGGATCGCTTCCTTGAGGTTGATGACGATGCCTCCGGGTGTGACCACCTTGGACTTACCAAGCTGGGCCTCCTCCAAGAGGTTCGGCAGCTTGGTTTCCTTGACCAACGTCAGCGCGGCCTTGGCCTCGGCCAACTGGGCCTCCAGCGCTTCGACACGGGCTTGCGCGTCAAGCTGTTCCTGGGCGAGGCCTTCGATCCGGCTCATCAAGTTCCCGCCGGGCTCGTCATTCTCCCAAGACCTGTAATCGTACTCGGCGACGGCCGAGGCGACAGTAGCCTCTTTCCGCGTGTTCATAGTGTTCCCTCCGTTAGAAGCTGGCACAGTCCCGCGCCATGTCCTCAAGCTTGGCCTGCAATGCCTGTGGAACATCGTCCCACTCAATGCTGTCTGGGCCAACCACTTTCAAGTCCTCGACCTCGCCACCCTCCGCGGGGTATCCGGGATCACCGTTGCGCAGGTACATGACCGCGGGATAATAATCCGTGATCGTTGCGCTGACGTCGAGCATCAGAGTGTCCGAGTCCTCATCGTCGGGCTCGTACTCATATTCGAAATAGACGTCAGTTCCACGGATCATCGAACCGTTCCTGCTTCCTAAATTCCACTGTATCAAGTTTACCTCGTACTGCGTTCCAAGTCAATGCTTAAATCCACTCTCGCAGTACGTCTCCGGTCAATCTTGTTGCGATGTCAAACTTTGCTCGAAGGTTGTCGACGATCTTCATGTCGACCGTATCCTGGGCAAGTACATCAGCATACAGCACCCCGAATCCATAATCCCCGTGGTCGGCTCCATCTTGCCCAATGCGGTGATTGCGATCTTCGGACTGCATCCGGTCGCGCCACTTGAACGAGTTGGAATAATACATCGTCGTCTTGGCTGCGTTGATCGTGATGCCGCGTGCCCCTTTGCTCGGGTTGCCCACGAACCAGTCCGCGTCGCCTGCGTTGAAGATTTGCTTTGAACGCTCGCACTCGTCATCGTCCAACTGGCCGTCGTAGCGCACAGCCCTTTTGCCCAGGGCGTCCATGATTAGGTCGATGTCACGGGTGAAGCGGGACCAAATGATGGCAGGGTGATTCAGCTTCTCCAGAAACGCCAGGGAGCAATCAAGGCGCGGGTTCTTGACGTCGCACAACTCGACCGGCTCGTCCGCATCGGTCACCATATACCCACACGTGATTTGCTGGAGCCGTAGCAAACGAGTCAGGGCCAGGTTGCCGTCGACCAGGCGCCCGTCCTGCAATTCGATCTCGAACTCGTCCCGCATCATGTCGTAATACGATTTTTGCTTCGGCGTCATGTCGAACCATCGTTTGGTGTACAGCTTGTCGGGTAGGTCCAGGACGTCGGTTTTCAACAGCCGGTCGCTCACCGATGCAAGGATGCCAGCCAACTCATCGATGTTCTTGAAGCGCAGCAATTTATCGTATCCGGGATCGAAGCCGTGAAGCGCCTCGCAATCCGCGGCCGTGAACCAGTCCGCGTAATGCTGTTTGAACGACTTGAAATTGGCCATACCCAGTTCCCGCCAAATTGCTGAGTCGAGGAACCGAAGCTGCGAGTAGATGTCAAAGGGCTTGTCGGCCGGCGTGCCGGTCAGGATGCGCTTGTATGCCGGGTACGCGCCAGAGGCTACCACGGAGCGCGTGCGCTTAGCGCTGGGCGTCTTGATATCGTCTGACTCGTCCAAGGTCATGAATACCTTGCGACGCCTCAGGAAGCGCCACACGGCCTTTTTGCCCTTGGCCGTCATGAACCCGTCGTAACTGATGCAGAAGAACGCGAGGCCCTTGCACTTGACCAGCTTATCAAACGCCGCGGCGTGCCACTTGGTGTTGGCGCGTTTGGTCTGCCAGACGAAGGTCATGGTCTTTGCCATCACCGCGTTGGGCATGTGCGCCGGCAACTCGTCCGAGATCCAGTTGCGCTCGACGCCTCCCGGTGCCACGGTAAGCGCAGCATCGATCTTGCCCCCAAGGAACAGATATGCGATGTTATCGATTACAGGCTTGGTCTTGCCGCAGCCCTGCTCCCAGAGAATGCCGTAGGCTGCCATGTCCCGAGTCTCCTTGAAGATTCGGTCTTGATGGTCGAACGGCTCGCTTTTGTGTTGGTATTCCATAGGGGCTCCTCGGCCCAGGGTTAAGGGTAGTCAAGATCTCACCGCACTTCTGGCTTTTCTTGAAGTCGATCAGCCCTAAGAGCCTATACTTTCTATTCTTTTTGAGAGAGAGAGATATATAATAGACATATAGGCCCTCCCCGTGTTGTCGTTGGGTGTTTTTATTTCACACGCAACTTAGAAACTACCCGACTTGTCGATAATGTATGCCTTCCCAAAATTCTTCCTTTCTGGGCAAGGACTTAGCCGGTCAACCTGAGGCCTTTCTGGGCAAATAAAGTATGCATTGAGAGGCCTCCAGGTCTCTCACGCGACCATTTCGTAGTGGGCCGCATCGATGAAGGCCGGCTTGCCCAGGGTCCTCTTGCGCAGGGAATAGGCCGCCACGAGGCCCTCCGGGGCCGGTAGGGGCGTCTCGTTGTAAAGTGGCACCCAGGCACCTCCCCAGCGGAGAAGGCACTCACGCGCCCACGAGGCCCGACGTAAGGCCTCCATGACCTTGTAGCAGGGCAGCAACTCCCAGCGGGCCTTCCCATTGATCCACGGAACCAGGTCCACGGCATGTCCGAACCCACTGGGCTGGATCAGATGCTTGGACTTCATGGTCTGCGAGACCCCGGTGCGTACGTTCTCGGCCTGCTCCTCCTTGGTGCGGACTCCATCGGTCACGGCGAAATCTTGCGCCGTGATTGTGATGGCATATTGGACGACCCAGGATAAGTCCGGATGGACACCTTCCAGGTTCTTTATGCTACCCTTGCCCAACTTGAACGGGCTCAGGTACGCGCCGGCCGGAAACGACATCGACTCTCTCGGCCTTAGAGGGAATGGACTTGTTGTGGGCACGACGATGGGCAGCGCGGGTATATCGGAAAAGTCTACCCGAGGCCCACGGGGAGGGGCGCCGTGATCTTCCATGCAATGAACCGCGATCCCTGCCAGCTTACGCATCACCTCCAGGGCTTGCCGGTCGCCCGCCTTGAGAGTCCAGGCGCGGGCAAGTTCAACCTGGTAATGTGACATCATCGTAACGTAGTCTCCGACCGTATGAGCTTCGGTGCTCGGCCTCTTGCGGTCGTCGCCGAGTCCGTCCTGATAACGGCGCTCGCCGTCGATCAAGCGGTACACATCTTTGCGTTCCATGATTGCTCCTATAGATTTGATGGATCAAGAGGCCTGCCATATAGGAGCACTTCGTAGTGCAAATGCGGCCCGGTTGCCCGACCGCTTTCTCCTACATAGCCGATGATTTGTCCGACGTGGATGGTGACTCCTACATGAAGACCGGGACTCCATCGTTTCAGGTGGGCATATCGCGTTTCCCAGCCCTGTCCGTGCGTGAGTCGGACGAGGCGGCCATAATCACCTGCCAGCCCACGGAAGGCCACCACGCCCTCTCTGGTAGCTCGGACGGGGGTACCTTTGGCTGCTGGATAGTCAACTCCGGCATGGAAACGCCGGGCGTTGAGTATGGGGTGCCATCGCATACCGAAGTCTGAACTGGGCAGGATATCTAAAAACGGCACGAGGAAACCTTCATATGGATGCATTGGTGCCGTGCTGTAATCTCCAAGATCCGTTACAGGAAATGGCGATGTGATGTAATCTCCAAGATCCGTTACAGGAAATGGCGATGTGATGTAATCTCCAAGATCCGTTACAGGAAATGGCGATGTGATGTAATCTCCAAGATCCGTTACAGGAAATGGCGCGGCCAAATAGGCCCCCAGCACCATGGCACCAATCACACCCATTTTATGCACCCTCATTATGGGTTAACGATGAGTCGTTCCAAGATGCCTCCGAAACGATCTTGCCCAAAGGATGGGCAACTGAATTCGTCGCCCTGTATTTCGACCTTGAAGGATAAAACCAGAGCCATGGATGCGACCGCGATTATCTCGTTGGACGTATCGAATGAATACACGTGGGGGTCGAGTTGAGATTCCCTTACGTAAAGGGTGTGTTTATCCTTGCGCGTTTCATCGAGAATGTCCACGCGAACGAGGGTTCCGGCAATCAGGCACTCAGCCGCGACCGGACCACTCAGCAACAAAACCCCCGCCAGAATGCAGATCACTAATTTCTTCATGGTAGTCTCCTCGGTTGTGCTCCTACCTGGCGCGACGTTTCAGCCGTTGCACATACACGCTGATGCCTACGGCGAATAGAACAGCGATGGCAAAGACGCCGGGATTGGTGGCCCAGAAATCCAGCCACCACGAGTACCAAGAGTCAAGCGCTCCGATGATCATGCTCTCCATCCTCCATTCCACATTGTGTAAATTGCCCTCTTGCCTGTGCAGTACGTCACGATATGGGAAGGTGACCAGGACGACGGCCCCTTATTATACCCCTGATCGTTGTCACCGCTCAAGCCAGAAGTGTACACTCCCTCCAGAATTCCGGTGGAGTGCTCATGACCTCGATTGGCCTTGCGCCCCATGCGTGCCATATTCCCCGCCGTGCCCCTAGAGCCGTTGGGTCCAAGATGCCCGTGCATCCCGTGCTCAATATCGAGCAGTACGAAACTTTCGTCCTCGTCCAGGAATCGAACGTGCAGATCCTTTTTTGTGTGAGGAAGCCAGGTGTCGAATTCCCGATGCACTGCCCAGTGCAACAGGTTGTGAGGCTCCTTGGGGTTGTCCCGAATCGCACGGTAAACCTCAAGCTGCGCCTCCAAGAAATAGATGGAGTTGATCGGATCGTTTTTGTAGTCTCCGATCCGGAGCCACTGTTTCAGGAATCCATCGTGGTTAGAATGAACAACCACGGTCTCGCACCACGGACGGCTTGTGTGTTTCAGGAACATGGCCACGTTGAGCACTTCTTTTTGAACGCTGTCATGCCCTTCGACCCACGCCTTGAAACGGTCATGGATCAAATTCTTCATTTGCGTATGGCCGTTGCGTGAACGGAAGTCCAAAACGTCATGCATCATTTGATACTCTGGCCGCAGGACGTCCATCATGCCACCCTTGCCCCAGGCCAACTCTGCCACTTTGGGATCAAGCGTGGCCTCATGGATATCCCCCCATGTGATGGACTTCGCACGGTTGCCGCGAGTGATTTTGCGACCGTCGATTTTCAAATCCATGTCGCAGATGACGCCTTTGTTCGTGGCAATCAACTGGCGCACAAACCAATCACCACGGTGATTCACTTCGACGATTAAGCCTCCATAAACGTGATGGAAGTCGGCCTTGAGGCCTGCCTTTTTGGCGATATAGTTCCGCTTGGTCACGGTGCCTGTCGTATAGGTGAATTTGGTCGCCTCGTTCTTGCCGGAAGCAACAGATGCCATGTGCATCTTGACATGAGGAAAGATGGAACTATGCCGGCCGTTATAAACCTCCAGGCCTTGCAACGGCCGAACGGCCGTTGGCTCAATGTTCATTTCGCCACAGAATATTAACCCCGGAGCCAACTCTACTTGATCATCGCAGATGTAGTTTTCGACCGCGGGATCATACCAGACGGGTGCCAGGTCCGCCGCGGTTGGACCTCGCCCACGCTTGACGGACTTGTTACCGAAGCGGGCCTTGTTGTAGGTGAACGTCGCCGCCATCAACTTCGATGTGTGGACACGCGTTTCTTTGCGCTTGGAATAAGACACCATCGAATCCCAGGCCTTGCCGAAGACCTTGGTGTTATTCTGAACGGAGGTGAGGATGTAGCGATTGATTTTGCCCTTGGGAGGCAACGGGAAGGAGGTTTGTTCGAACGGCGCGACCCGACCCGCGAATAGGGGCTTGTCGTCATAGATGCCGAAGGCTTTGATGCAGTCTCGAATGGTGCTGCGGTCATGACCGGTTTCCAATGCCGTGCCGTAGATTGTTCCGATGCGTTGGTAGACTTCGACGATACGCGCATATTGCGCGTCGGTCAATGACGCCATTCTGAACTCCTTCTTAGAATCCGATTTTGGTTTTGATGCCCAGCCCAATGGCCGCGGCGATGCAGCCAATGACAATCACAACGATGGTCATCAGGCTTTTTTCCTGAATGCGCTCTACACGTATGCGCCACTCCCTCAAGTGTAGCATGTCTTTCTGGAATTCAAAAGGATTTTCTGGGTCAATGCCGTGCGAAATAAGCGTGCGGTCTACCGCTTGGCAGGCGGCTTCGCGCGCTATCTCACGCATCAATGCTTCGACTTCTGGCGTCACGTCCTTCACGGCACGACCCTCATATATTTGGAGACGCTATGGCGGGACACGGGTCCGGGCCATCCTCCACTGTTGATCTTGACCTGATTCACAGGATGATCTAATCCTGGGATCGGCGGCCAGTGTGGGGCAAAGTCATAGCGATTCGTAAATCGGAAAGCAGGGCACGCAATAGCATCGATGGCTTGCTTGTTCAAACACTTGGGCGCGCCGTACGTGATCAGGCCGGCCAGCTTGTGATCGTCGGGACCACCTGAGCTAACCCATGAGGCATAGTCAGTCGCAAGGCACCCGCCCATGGAATGGCCGACGACAAGGAGAGGTATCGGAGTCGGGATTTGCTCAGCGAACGCTCTGGCTGGCTGGCGAATGTGTCCGAAGTGTCGCGCGTAACCACTGTGAGCCTTGCCCACTCCAACCCACGGCGCAGGGATACCGATGTTGGCCACAACGTCCCAGAATTTTGCTTTTGATACCTCGGTTCCACGAAACACGAGGTATGCGTGCGTCTTCCCAAGGACGAGCATTCCTTGCGCGCCTTCGATATCGAAAGGGCCACAGACCATTGCCATTTCCAGGGCGCGCAAGCCCTGTTTGACCTTGTCCCAGTCCTCGTAAATTAGGCTTGAGAGAATGGATCCGGTTTTGAAGGTCGTTGTCACGTCGTTCTCCTTAGCTCGCAGAACCGCCGGTGCCGGATATTGGCTTACATGCGATAGGACATCACGAAGCTGGGGTTGCTGTCGATACCGATTATGGTTTGAGTGCCGTTGAAGTCGGTATCTTCATCCAGCCGCTCGGGCTTGATGCCCGAAGGCCAATAAAGAAGACTCCCATCGACTTCGTCGATCCATCCATACCCCTTGGCCGTTTGCATCTCCCAGTCGCCGTCCATAGGTCCGACGCCCGAGATCGGCCAGCCGGTGAGCGCTCGCAAGGTGTTCCGATTCATCGCCGTGCGGTTCTCGCACGCTCGCCAGGCATCGACCTTCTCAATCTCGCCGTCCTCGACCCCCTGTAGCACGCGATTCATGTCTCGCATTACCGCGTGGCCTTTCACCGTTAATACGATGGTGCGCCGCGCCACGTCCAAGAAGTTAGTCAAGGTAGGTCCGCCGAGCAAGATTTGGGAGAGTCTGGATTTCCCCACATCTTTCAGAACGCTCGCGAATAGCAAGGCCACGTCGGCGGTGTCCGTTTCGATCCAGAATGAGTCGGTCAGGCGCGCCTTGTCGATGGCCGCTTGCAACATGGATACGTGCCCGAGCGCCCGCTGGGCTTCCGCCCCCCCACTGCGTTGGGCCAGATCCGTAACCACCTCGACCGCGCCGGCCGCCAGCCAGCACACTCGGAGATCACGGTTCTCGGCACTCACGTCGACGACAGCATCGGCCACCCGTTGCCCAAGGGATCCGAGCGGCACTTCCCCGGTTCCTATTCCCGCGCACGCGGTCAAGATCAACAGCATCAGCCCAGCGATGCAGGCTTTGAATTGTGTCACGTCTTTGACTCCTCTTGGTCTGGCATTCGACGCTCTGCGTCTGCCTGCGTAGGACGTGAATTACGTCCCCACGCGACGGGCGCGGCTACATCGAATGTCTGGTTAATGACAGTGGGGCGCTTGGTCGTATAGCGCCGGACGACATTCACAAGCGCGGTGCACACGACGCCAATGGCGGCGGTGAGCGCTGCGTACTTGACCTCGGACAGATCGGCAGGAACGAAACTGAACGATTCGCCGTAGGTCATCCAGATCGTGGAAAGCGCCAGCCCAACGCTGCCGGGCGCGATTTGATCTTGTAACTGAGCCTTGTTCATTTCAACTTCCTCCACCAGAATCCACGTCCTGGCCATTCCTCTGAAACCCAGGTATGATCGAAGCTGCCGCTCTTGCGCCATAGACCTTCGGTGCGATTGTCCATGATTATGGCATCACCGTCGTCCAGGTAAACCAACAGAACGCAGTGAGGGATTTGCTTTGGCCCAACGCGGCACACAGCCAGCCTCAGGGCGCCTCTGGGGTATCCCATAGCGGCGAGTCTTTGCAGCTTGTGAACTGCGTAGTCCTCGCAGTCACCGACCCGCTTGCCGTTGACAAGGCGCCACGGACCCCAAACATCCTTCCCCGGCAGGTCGGCAACGTACATGGCGGATCGGTTGACGCCTTCATTTACATCAAACAAGTCGGGCCAATTGAGTTGCTTGTGATCGAGGACTGCCGATCGCACTCCCGCCATAGAGAGACGCTTGTATCGCGAAAGCTTCATCATTGCGCGATAGCCTTTCGGCGCCCAGGCAAAGATGGGAGTCGCGCCGCCAATGATCTGTGCTAACGATGACATGATGTAATTGTTACTCCCAGAACAGAGAATAAGTTTACACGTTTCAGGATCGAAATGCAAGAGGTTTTTGCCACCAGCCGGAACTTTCCCCATTGAAAGTTCCGGCTGCAAGGATGGCTTAGGATGCCTTCCGGGTGTACTCGATCCACGCGGCGTACAACTCGACAAGCTGGGTCGCATGGGTTCCAGGTATCAGCGAGATGTTGAGGAAGCCTAGTGGGTGCCCGGAAAGAGTCGCCGCTGTAAGCGTCACCGATAGTTCCGCCAAGGTGCTCGACAGCGCCGCTGTCGGCCCACCCATTTCCGTATCGCCGATGCCGTCGAACACCTGCACGTCGATGGTCGGCACGTCGCCGGCCGCACTCATCTTGGCGAGTAAGTGAACGGTAGCATCGATGGAGGAGTCGAAGTCCGGCGGCATGAACACCGGAGGGAACTGTACCTCATCAACGTTGCCGCCGATCCACTCGACCTTGAACGCCTTGTCCGTGGATGTAGTGACACGCTTCAACCTGGGTGTTGAGTCCAGGGTGAGGATGCCGCCGTGGTTCGCGTCGGTATCTGTCTCGTCCGACACAATTTCGCGCAGCGAGGTAATGTCGAGGGCAATTTTGCCCTTGCCCACGAGGAAGGTACGCAACGTGGCGAGCGTAATTTTTGCGCTCGTTCCCCCGTCGTTGATGTATACGTGATCCGCATCTGTGGGCGTTCCAGTTCCCAACGCGGACAGTTTCGTGTCAACCATGAGCTTGTCCTTTTCGTCGTTTTAGTCCAGCGCCAGGGAGCCGGAGCCGTCTTCGAGGAGGAGGGTATCCCCAGTGCCCTCAAGCACAAGGATGCCCGATGAATCTTCTAGCAAGATGTTATCTGTGCTGCCCTCAAGTTGCAACTTGTTCGGGGAGGTTTCAAGTTCCAATAGGTCTACGGGCCAGGGCTCGAAGGGGATGGGGATTGTCGCCGGGGCGCCTTTGAAAAGTGCCTCGCCTAGGGTTATTCTAGTTGGCCCCATGTGGCCTCGGTACTCTTCTGCGGATGAACCAGAAATACCTACCCGGACCTGTTCGCTACCTCCCGCGTGAATGCTGTTGCTGTTCTCTACGGTGACGCCGTCCTTTACCCCCTGCAACCATATATTAAACTGGGATCCTTCCCTTTGCGCGATGACACTGGTCCACACCTCCACCGCAGCGGTTAAAGTGGTGTTCATGAAAACGTCCGTGTCCGTACCGTTGGTCGATGTGAAGAACCCCACCGTTCCAGCGGTGGTCCTTCGCAACAGCCATGCTCTACGGCCTGTTCCAGCCCACTTTGCAAGGAGGCGTGCGGGATCGTTCGTGGGAGTAACGTGCGGGCGTATCCAAGTTTCTATAGTGAAGTCTTGAGTCCCGAATTGTGGAAAGCCACTGGGGTAGGTTAACCCGTCGCTCTGACCATCAATTTCTAGCGTTGGGGCGCCCACAAACTTCTCTATGGCAGTGTCCATGAGAGAGCCTCCGAGCCAGGTTGTCACCCGGCTATCTAGGCTCATGTCCGTCATGTCCTGACTGCCCTCGGAGCCATTGCCATTCATTATGAGCAATCGAACATCGGAGAAGTTCGCAGGATTGACCATCGGGTTTGGCGGATTTAACACTCGCCGACCTGATGCCCCCATCGCAACTCTTATAGCGGAAAAGGTCATTGGAAGTTCGCGCCTCCGAGAAATCCATCCCACGATGCACCGCCATCAATTGTTAGGAAGGATATAATGTCATACTGATTAGCGGTGACTGAGAATGTAGGCGCGGTGCCGGCCTCCCACTTGACTGTCGCTGGCAGGGTAATAGACCAACCCCCTGTTCCATCCTGCCGGAGGTAAAGGGTGAAAGATCCCGCTTTGCCGCTGGCCGGAGGGTTGCTGAAAGTGAGTGTGGTGGCCTGGTCCAATGTAACATCGAAAACATTCCCCAGCGTCAAATCCAGGTCGATGGTGGCCGCGGAGGCCGGTGTAGTTTTCCCTTCAGCGTAGTCAATTAGCACGGGGCGCTTCAACTCATTATCATCCCAGTCAAAATTACCTGTGGCGAGCCGGGAACCATCCGCGAGCAAAGCGCCGGTCTCCAAAGCATCATCTGCGACGATTGTTATTTCGGCTCCCCGAATATGCAGGAGTTTGGTTGATCCAGAGGTAATGGCCACGGGTGTTGCGGCGCCGGTCACCGTATTTATGGTGGTGGGTTGCGTTGAATTATTGAAGAAGGCAATGCGCTTATTGCCATCTGGCACAATGATGGTCGTTGCCGCACCGGGTGATCCTGTCAGCCTTATGAGCCCAGAGGCAAGATACAGATCAAGGTTGGACTGCGGCGTGTTCAGGTTGAACGTGCCCCCTGCTCCAACCGCCAAGTCGGTGGGCTTGTTCATCGCATTGTCGATCAATGCGTCAAGAAGATTGGACTCGCCCTCTTTGTCATCTTGCCCCTCAAGGACAAAACCTGCATCAGAGTGATCGGTCATCTGAGGTAAAGGCATCGTTATATCCTTACTTGCTGTCCAATGTGGCGATAATGCCCTGCCACGTCACCCCACCATCGATGGTGATGAATTTAAATATGTCCCTTGCGTTGGCATCTGTCGTATGCGTAGGAGACACCCCTGTGCCCTGTTCCCACTCCACGTTTGCCGGCCATGTTATTACCCAATCTCCGGTGCTGTCCTGAGTGGCGATCAGGACTATGGTGGAGGCTTGCGTCGCGATTGGGTTCGATAAGGTTAAGGTGGTAATGTCCTCGGTGATTGAGACGTTGAAATAGTTCCCTAGTTCCAGGTCCAGAACCAATACACCAGAACTGATTGTTGGTGCCGTAACGACGAATCCATAGTCAACCATCAAGGCTTTCTTGATCTGGAAATCTGCAAAATTGATGGTCGCCGTTGGGTTGACTGCCCCAGCTTGAACAAGGGCGCCGACCTCCAATCCTACAACGCCGATGACAACGATCTCTATGCCGTAGACTTGAATAAGAGCCGTGGTGGCGGGCTCCACTGTTGCCGGGGATGCGGCTCCAGTGGGAGTATCTATTGTAGCGGTTTGCCCAGAGACATTTTCAAAAATCAACTGGGAATTATCTGACAACTCCTCCAAGAGAATGTTGCCGGTTCCATCCTCAAGAACGAGCCTATCTCCATTCTCAAGAAGAAAGTCATCTGTGGTGCCTTCCGCAAGTTGTATGTTGAAAGCCCCCGAGGGCGTACCAATCAAGCGTATCATCGAGCTTGCATATTGCTGGTCTATCGTGAGCGCGATGGTTCCGCCAGCGGTTACATCAACGTCCTGAGGCCTGTTCAAATTTTGCGCATTTACCCAATCCCGAGAATTGGAGGATATCTCCCTCCAAAGCAGTTCTGTTGCCGACATGTTAGTGGCGTTTGGGTGTTTGCCTGACTGTATAAGAGACATGACTTATCCCCCAACCAATGTGACTTCAGTTGGAAATCCCCGCCCAACCCCAGGGCTGACTGGATACACCTTAAAGGTAACTGTTGTCTGAGCAGAACCGAAGTCCACAACCTGGTCGGCTTCGTCGTAGAAGAACGACGGTGCGCCCGCGTTCACCACAGAGCCATTGGCCGAGGGCGTGATCGTGTACGTCGCCAGCACGGTGCCTCCTGGGCCACTGAGGATATCAACCTCATAATCAAACGAGATCGTCGGGTGAACCAGGCCTCCCGAATCTCGCCATTTTCCGTTGACCCTGCTACGCCACGTCCAATTGATATTCCAATCGTTCGCGGCTATCGATCCTTTTATATGTACCGGCGCCCAGGTCCATATGGATTTGCCCTGAATCGTTATCGCCTTCCGAAGCGCTGAGTCCAGGGAGCCTCCAATAGTCACTCCCTTGTAGAAGAAAGCGGTGTTCTGATTCGACAGATCCATCGGCTTATAGACGAGAGTGTTTTCGGATAAGACAACGACCTTCTCCTCGGCTGTATGAAGTCCCGTCTCTCCCGCAGTGCCTTTGCGTCCTCGCAACAATGTGCTGATGGTGAAGTTGCCTCCCCCATTATCCACGGAGTCAACATAGCAAACGACTTCCTTCCCAATCAATAAGGGGTTCGCTCCATCCATCACCAAGTCCTCCGTGGACGAGGGAAGCGTACCCCGCAACATGGTCACGGACAATTGTGTGTCTCTGTCCCATACGCCCACGTCGGCGTCCGGCAGGATCGTGGTTGCGAAGCCATGATCAACCGCTCGTGAGCCAGCTATAAAGGCGAATGGACCATAATCGTTTCCATCGCCTGATCGCATTATCTCCTCGCCGCGGAAACTGCTATTGTTGAATGGGGCGCCCGCCGCATAAACTCCGAAACTGTCGTCCTGGTCACGGAGCGATATGTCCATAAGGAAGAATTCGGAGGGGCCGGTCGTCGTGATGGTTTGCTCCGGAATATCTCCACCGAGGCCTGTGGCAAAGCTGATCAAGGTGGAGGGATCGTCCGATGACCCTTTCATTTCGATAACGTTGTTCGCGCCGATATCCATCTGGCCCAGGATGATTTGATGCTCCAGGCCTTCGGCCTGTACAGTGATCACATCCGCCGGACTCAGCTTCAACCACTTCTGAGACGTCCTGATTGTTACGGGGCGCCGCTTGGCGATGATCTGATTGAGAAGTTGATCCAGCCGTTGGGCAGCATCCTCATCTGTGATGAACGTGCCAGGGAAGGACAGGAACCGTTTCCGCTTGGAGTTTGTGGTGGTTGCCGGCAGCTTGGCACGCTGGACCTGTGGCTGGTATTCACGGAACTCGCCAGCCGATTCCATCTCTAGAACCTCGGGCAGTTCGATTTCGTTTATGATCTCCTCGGCGAATTTATCAACCTCAACTCGGATGTTGCCATCGTCGCCCGCCGCCAAGTCATCCTCGGGTATGGTTGCCACAGAGGTTCCGCCCAGGAGGGGGAACTGGATTTTGAAATCCTCGCTGATCGGATTGAAGAAGAAGAACCGACGCAAGGGGTCGATTGCGACGTTGGCCTGCACTCTCCTCTCAAGCAAATATCCGTGTAAGGTCTGGACCAGATTGGTCACGTTGAACTGAGACGCGAGGAGCCCGACCCTTAGAGCAATTGCTTCAACAATATCCTTGACCTGAATTGAGTCAGCGACTTGCCTATGCAGATAAAGCCAATGGAGATCGCCGCCGGAGAATTCGTCGCTGATTACTGCATCACGACTTTCGTCGTACACGCCAAGCCTGGTTCGATCAAAGATAAGGCCGTAGTCTGTGACCGGGTCCCAAGTGCGGCCGGCGGTCATGCTATGAATGTTGAACTCCTGGAATGTATGCCAAGATGACGTTATCTCCAGATACATCCTTCCCTCGGACGTTGGCCCATTCCAAAATGCCGTAAGGTTTCTTTGCTCTGTGGTGTTCATGACGAAAGTGTCATCGAACTCATCGTCGATCACCTGGCTGTCCAACCCCCATCGCGCCAATTTGGCAACTCCGGCAGCGCCCCCGAGCCCAAGGATCAGGCTGTTGGTCACAGGGTCGTACGCCATGCGGTCAAACCTGCGATTCGTGAGCGTGTAGGTCTCGACAGTTTCGCCGCTGACTGGGCTGATGCGGTTTAACTCTACATCGACTCCGGCTTGGTCAACGTTTGCCATGGTCCAGAGGAATCGTTCCGAATCAACCACGAGAGACTGTTCAGCTTCCCTTGTGGTATATGCCTTGATGCAGCCTCCAAAACTGCCGGCAATATCGTCGACAGAGATAATGATGGTTCCCGCTTGACTACCTCCTGCCTGCCTCCTCTGGGCAAACAGCAATTCTCCGACCATGTTTCCGTCGGGCATTCGAATGCCACCAAACACGCGGGCATTAAACCAGAAAAAGCCGGGGCCGGGAGGGTTGCTGTTATCAGTCGGGTCTCTAACATCTGTTCCCACGACAAGGGTTTGCAGGGTTTCCCCGCTCATCTTGTAAACGTGCGGGGAGAAAGCGCCCTCACCATCTGTTATTCGATAAAAATTCCCATTCCCATCAACGCAAGGGAACTGAGGACCGCCCCAAGGATCGACTACTGCGTGGAGGAGGGTTTGCGCTTCCACGCTTATCTTTGCAAGGCCGCTCGATATGATGAATCGCTTTCCCTGCGTCCACTCGTAATAAACACCGCCCCCCGCACCAGGCAAGGTCGTCTTGGGAGTGGTCTCTGTGGATTTCATGGAGACCAAGGCAGTGATCTGAGGTGGCACCCCTCCCGAATCATCTAGCGGATAGTTCTGGAAGAACAGCCCAACGATGCCGCGATAGGCTGGCGTGGCATTGATGCCCTTGTCGGCTTGCTCCGTGGGATCAGGCTCCTGCGTCTCTGTGCCCAGGTAATGGCGAATTGCGTTCACGCCCGGAGCGCGACTGATACGGTCCCAGTCAATCTGCGGGTTTGTCGTATTGGTGGCATCGTATATGAGGATTCGGTTGGCCCAAATCTTCACGATTTCAGCGGCCGGGCCTTCGCACAGGTTGGCTCGGAAAGAGCCTGTGTAGGTGTAGGATCGACTTGTCTGAGTCGGCGCTCCGCCCTTGCCACCTTGCTCCGTAATGATCTCGTGATCTTGGAACCCTGGGTAATAAGCGATATTGGCGCCCACCACAAACTGGCCGAAGCCGATGGGGATCGGCGCGCCATAGGCGGACTGCATCATCTTGTTTGGATCAAGTCGAGAGCCAACCAAGTCCGGAAGGGTTTGAGGGAAAAGGATATTGCCTACCAGAGTCCCTCCCAGGAACCCCAACTGGGCACCAAAGGCCGCAGCGCCAAACGGTCCGCCGATCAAAAACCCAATGCCAGCGCCAACTACGCCCAGGGCGAGCCGTCCGGCAGAGTCCCCTCCGGATTCGTCTTTCCACAACTTGGTTAGGAAGCGAATCATTTGTCGAACTCTCTAATCTTGAACGCCATGGTAAGGATCATTCCCGGAGAGACGGTTGAATTTTTAACCTCACCAGCCGCTTTAAGGCTATGCAGAATTGTCAACGGCTTCGCGGAAGTAAGGATGGTGATGTGCTGAGGCTCATGTCCCATTCGGTAAAGCAACAGGTCGCCTGGGACCGCTTCGGAAACCTTGATGATCTCCAGGTACTCTTTCGCCTTTTGAAGCATCGCACCTTTCCACGGCGGTCGTTGGAAATTGGACCATGCCTCTCCTACAGTGATAAAGTTTTGTGGAAAGCCACACTCACGAGCAATGCCTATCAGGAGGCCAACGCAGTTGACGCCCTCCTCCCGACGTGTTCCCACCTTGCGCCACGGCACGCCCTCCCAGGTGAGGGCCTCAGCCAAAAAGATTTCGCGCCTTGTCATCTTACGCCCCTGAAACAGGTGGGGTGAACAGCTTGTTTGTGCCCGGCACATGTGGCCATCCACGATCATTGAAGATATTGAAAAAGCCGCCGCTGCACCTGGCGGTGCTCTTGTCGCATCCAGCATGCAACAGCATCGTCTCTCCCGAGGTAATATTCGAAGGCATCGGTCGGGACAGCGTAATCTTCCGAGTTGCCAGATCCCAGTTCTTGATCACGCCTCGCTTTACCAAGTTGGAATTTGGGCCGCTGTTGAATATCGAAGTGCCCTCCCGAAAGTGCAGGTCTGGGGCATCGGTTGTCGGCGACGTGGTGATCGTGAATTCGCTTCTGTCGGTTACGACATCGACTGTTGCCGTGATCCTGTTCGCTTGCATGGTGGTCCATACGGCGGTGCCATCCGTTGTCGTTCCACCAATGGTCAGGTTCCACGCGGGCTCCGATCCTCCGCTTGTGCCCGCGGTCGTGCACCTGAATATTCGGTCGGCGGCCGAGGCGGCGACAGGGCTTATATAATCTCCAATGCTGGCATCCTCTGTGCTGGTTTCGGTGTAGGCTGTTGTCGCGGCCCAGTCGGTAGGGACCTCCGTGACCTTGCACTTGGAGTCGAACAGATCAGCCGGGCATTCCTCAATTACAATTTCGCCGATCTCGTTCAGGAACAGTTCGAGCAGGTCGCGGAACTCAGCCACAAACACGTTGTCGGCCAGGCTAATCCGCCCAAGGAAGCCGGCCTGTAGCTTGATCTCCTTTTGCGACAGGTCTTTCCAGTTCACCTGGAAAATCCAGACCTTGGCGAAGTCATATCGTTCGGCGCGAAAATCCTCCTTGGTGATCGTAGCACTTTCGAGCAAGCCCTGGATTTCCATGTTGCCGATTTTGAAATCAGCGGTGCCTTCCAAGGCTGTGCGGTTGAAGCCGGAATTTGACTGGTAAATTATTTCGCCATCCCCCTCGCCGTCGGCGACCAAGTCAAAGGGGATGTCGATGTCCAGTTCCGTCGCTGCAATGATGACGCCGTCGGTCCGCTTGAGCTTCCAGCACGTCGTCATCGACGTGGTGGTACCTTGCATATGCGTATCAAGCGCCGGATCTATTCCCTTCATTGCTTTTCCTCCACGAGAGGAATATTCATCCAGGAGCCTCGGCGGAACATAAGCAAGTTGAGCTTCAACTGATCCGTATCGAATCGCATCGGAATATCGAACTCAAGTGCCACCTGAATATCAACGCCCACGGCCGGCCAGAACCCGGCGAGCCACGTGATGACGCCTGTAAGAAGGCCAACGGTGTAATGGACGCCTTCGGTCTGAACGACATTGTCCTTGAGCACCTCGACCCGGCCGGCCACGAGATGCGTGATCGGTCGGTCGTAATCGATGCCTCCATCGGAGTACCGTTTGAAAATCGCATCCGTCTCACGGAGCAACGTAATCGTGACGCTGGCGCCAGCACCCTCCGTCGTGATCCCACTGGGCACTGTGATCGTTCCGGCCGACGTCGTGCTGACCAAGTACACGCCATCATTGCTCGCACTGCCAGCGATTTCGATGTATTTGGTGGCAAGGAACTGAGCCAGATTATTGCCGCTATCCGCGATGGTATCGGGCGCGGTAAACGAAATCGTCGCCGCCGTAAGCGTGATCGACGTGCCACCGATTGCGATGGACTGGTTGCTCGTGGTGGGATTTTGGTAATCCCCGATCTTGAAGTCCGACCAATCCTTGAATCGGAACGTGTGGGCTTTGCCCTCGCGCGTGTAGAAGAAGGCCAGAAGGGCGTCGATGGTTGCCTCAAGTATGACGCTGTCCTGATCCATCAGGCCGTAGCCGATATCGAACTCAGCACGGGTCCGCGCCCAGTCGATGTTGCGCTGTTCCTTACCGGAGCCCAGCGGGGTGACGGTCGTTTTGAATCCGGGGCCGCCGAGCGCGCCGCGCTCTACGTCAACCGGGAGCCTGGTGTCATGGAATGTCATCAGCCTTTCCCCTGCGCCTGGGATATGCCGCCGGCAGCCTGCCCCATGATTTGATGCTTGCTGCGGTTAAATCCGCCAACGTCCCGAGTCTCAATGTTCCAAATCTGCGTGAGATTGCCGCCTTCCGCTGCCGCCTGCTCAGGCGTCCTCACGGACACTTCCTCACCGCGGGTTGCCTTGAACTTGACCACGCTCTGGTCGACGCCGCCTGGCCCGCCGACGGTGAATTTGCCACCGTGCCGGAAGCCTGGAATGAACTCGGCGAAGCCTCCAGCGTCCGGCAGCGCCCCTGGGCCGGCGTTGGCTCCCGAGGAGAAGATACTATCGAACACTCCCTGCAATCCAGCTTCGCCCCCAAGGCCCCCAGATGCTCCGATCCGTTGGAGGGCGGCAAAGGCTGCATCGGATGCCAGGGCCAGCTTGCCCAGGGATATGGTCAGTTGCTCGGCAGTGAGCGTTTGAGTCGCTGTTCCAATCGCCGCTTCAAGGGTGCCCTGCGCCAGGTCCGTGCCGAGCGCGGCCGCAGCCGGCAAGGCTGCAGACGTCACTTGCTCAATGGCCGGCGCGGCAGTTGTCAGGGACTCCGTCACAACATCAGCGGCCGCGCTCATGGCCGTCAGAGCAGGGTCAGCCCCGAACCCTGTCGGCAGCGCCCCCAGAGATTCCGCGAAGCCTCCAGGAGCGGGCAATGGGGCAGGGCCGGCTTCCTCGCCGCCCCCGAATATCTTGTTGAATAGCCCCTGCAATCCCTTCAAGGGATCCTCATCCCCGATGCCGGTCCCCCCCAATCCGAGGAGGTTGGCCACCGGATTGACGATGGCCCCTTGGATCGCCAGCCGAGCCAGGTCCGAGATAATGCTATCAATTAGACTGGCAAAGTCCAGCTTGCCCGTGGTAACGAATTCGTGCAAAGCGTCTCCTGCGCCGCGGAAAGCGTTGGTGATTGTGTCTTCGATCTTGCCCGCCAAATCCTCTGAGCTTCGGCCCATCTTGAGGAAGGATCGCTCGATGCCGGACACCAGATCCTTTTGCTGGTCAAGGAATTCGATGCGCGCGTTGCGCATGGCATCCGACCGTTCCCTTTCGGACAATTCTACCTTGGCCAGCGAGCCACTCAACGCATCAAGGACGCGCCTATAATCCTCGGCCGGCGCCAAAATATCCTCGATCACTTCCCGCTGTTCCCGAAGGGACTGATTCTCGCGGGCCAGCTTTTCGATAAGTTGTGCATGCACGGCAATCAACGGCCCACCATTTGCGGCCGCTGCATCAAGAAGCACTTGGCGAATTTCTCGCTCGCGGTTTGTAACCTTGAGCAAGTCCGCCTCTTGCTTCAAGTCCAGCACAAGCGAGAACAGCTTAGGCGATAGCGCGGTTGGGTCTCGTTTGCCCTTTTTGATATCCACTGTTATTCCGCCGCCTGACAATAATGTGCGCAGATTAGTCAGCGCATCATCAAGAGTCGAAACTTGCTCCGTCATTGTCAAAACAGCATCGGAGCCCGGCGCAAGGAAGCTGGTTATCAAAAGCTGAGTTTCTACTTCACCTTTCAATGCGCTGACTACATCGATGAATTCTTCCAATTCATCCTTGCTTAGTTTGACGAGGCCTTCCGTTATGGACATTATCTTGTTAATTTTGTCAATTTCTAGTTTGAATTCTTCAAGAGCCTTTGTCGGAATAACCAATTCCTTGAAAGTATCAATCACCGTTTTCTTGAGACGCTCAAAGGTCTCTGCAATGGATTCGCCAGACTCGTCTGCAATAATTGCTAGGGTGATAAATGCACCAAGAGCCGCTGCCGCAATCGCCGGAATAAGGCGTGCGCTCAGAGCCACTATGGCGATGCTGAGTTTCTTGATTTGACCAATGAGTAGGCCAATGGCACCAACGACAAGTCGGCCTAGAATGACGGTGCCCAGGATGGTCAGGGCTTTCGCCAGCACGTCCGCATTACTGGCAACGATGCGCAAGACCTGCGCAGTCTTTTCGAGGAGCGTACGCAACCCGGACTCCCCGCCTGAGTCTCCCAACTCAATGATCAAACCCTCAAAGGCCGATTTTACCCGGAACAAGGCCCCGTTGAGATTGTCGTCCATGACGTCGGCCATTTCCTTGGCCGAGCCTGCCGCTGCAAGATTCTCGGCCTGTAACTCCTTGAGCCGTGGCAAGCTGTCGATCAGGATGAGGAGGTTGTTTGCTTGCCGGATGCCAACCAACTCGGTCGCTTGCGCCAGACCAATGTTCGCATCGGACAACGTATCTAGGACAGGAATCAGTCCGCGCGTTTCGATGTTGACATCGTTCAGGTTCAACTCTACAGCCTTGAGGGTTTTCTTGGCAGCACCAACCCCGGCGAGCAGTTTGATGAAGGACGTGCGCAAGCCCGAGCCTGCCCGTGTCGCCTGAATACCGGCGTCGGACAGAACGCCAATCGCGGCGGCGGTCGTCTCTGCGGAAATGCCCAGCGCGGCGGCGGCCGGGGCCGCAAACGACATGGCATCACCAAGCTGTTCGACGTTGGTATTGGACCGGGAAGATGTTTTCGCAAGAATGTCAATTATCCGCTCCATCTGGCTGGCCTCCAGCCGGAAGCCCTTCAAGACATTAGATGCGATATCGGCGGCCCGTGCCACGTCGATCAACCCCACCTGTGCGAGGTTGAGCGTGCCTTGAATCGTTTGCAAGACCTCATTCGCATCAAACCCCGTACGCGCAAGGAACACCATTCCCTCCGCGGCCTGGGTCGCACTGAATCGGGTTTGAATGCCCAGCGACTTTGCACGCTCACGCAAAGAGTCGAATGCCCTTCCCGTTTCCCCTGTGATCGCCTTGATGGTCGACATGGACTGCGAGAAGTCTGCAAGCGTGCGAATCGTGCTGCGCAGAATCAAGGCGCCGCCGAGCGCGCCCAAGGCAGAGCGGAGGAGCGACACCCCACCCTGGGCGGCTCGCGCCGAGGTTCCAATCTTTTTGATGTTGCGCGAAACGCGCCGGGAGCCACGTTCCGAGACGACAATATCTAGGCGTTCAGTAGTCATTACTTAAAGACCCTCGTCTTAACGAGCACCGCGACTGCAGCGAGCACCGCGAGTTGAACAAACCCTGCCGGGGCTTGAGACGACGATCCCTCATTCAATCGATTAATGTAGGGAACATTATTCGATAAAATAATGTCCACCTTGTTTGTACGCGCTCGGATCAGAGTATTGTTCCGCGCAATGGTGGCCGCTCCTGCTTTATCTTCGTCGTCGATCTCCTTTGTGATTGGCGCAACTAGGCCAATTTGCCAATTAGCCCGAGCGTGACCCGACTTGACCGGAGTCTCCAGAATCACAACCTGGTTAATGATCAGCGCGGCAGACTTGACAGCGTCTGACGCGCCCACCTCAACTTGCTGGGCGCGCCGTTGTATCCGTCTCGCAAAAACATCTGGACTCACCATCACCCGCCGCCTTGGTCATTCTTCTCGCGGTGCCAATCCACGTACCAAACATCGAGCGCCTGGACACAGTAAATCAGGTCTATTCGTTGATCCCCGACTACTCCAATTCGATCACAGTAATCGTAAATCGTAAGCCACGGAATTCGACCCATTGACATGCCGCTGGTACGGCTGCCGTCCAAGTCCATAAAGGCTTGCATGTAGAGTCCCAACCCCATCTCAAGTTCCGGCGCGTTCCGGATGCTGTTCGGGTAAGGCTGTTTCGTCTGCAAGCAAGCCCTCAGGATCGCCTGTTCATGCGGTCCTTGCTCCAGCGTGTATTGAAGGACCGCTATTAGTTTCCCGTGTCCGCCTCCTGATCCTGGAACAGATACAACGCCAGCTTTTCAGCATCTTCCTTGAACCATATGAGCAACTCGGGTAGGTCGATCATGGCCTGTAAGGCGTTGTCGCGGGTAAAGGGAACCAGCTTGATTGCGGTGTCGCCCTTCTTGGGTTTGGCCTCGATGCCTACTTCCCATTTGCCCTTGGCGTTCTTGGCTTCCCAGTGAAGAATGATCGCATCGGCATAGACCTCGCGCATGATCCCGATGGCCACTTCGTTGTCCATGGTTTCGGTTTTCATCGCCCGGCGATGCGGCTTGGATCGTACGTCCAAGAGCTTCTCGTACTTTTTGTTTGCCCCGCCGGCGCGCGCCAGGGTAACTCGGAACGAGCCATAATCGACCTCGACGCCTTTGGTCTCCAGCGCCGGATCGGTCTGTAGCTGATCGTACATTGTCATGGGGTTGCTCCTCGCAACAGGGTTGACGCGAAGATCCCTACGACCTTCGCGTTTAGTGCCGTCCCGCTTAGGTGTCCGCGGAATCGGGAAGGAAGTCGAAGAACACGAACGACGCAACGTAATCGAGATTGGGGTCGATCAACGCCGCAGTGGCCGCATCCATATCCAAAGGCAACGTGATCGCCTGATCCTGTACGACGTTCAAGCGCGCATCGCCCAGAGTGACCAGCGGCAAGTCGAGCACAAAACCCGCCTTGCTACCCGCGGCACCCTTGACACATGCAAAGTCCAGAGTCACGTTGCTGTTGTTTCGCACCGCATTGATGCTCGCCACGTTGGCGAAGTATGCGGTAATCGATCCGCCGATGTTCAGCGTGCCGTGACTGATCTCGAAGGAGCCCAGCACGGAAATCGCCTTGTTCGGGCTCAGGTTTTCGTTGAACGTGATTTCGAGGTTCTGAGCGAAGGCGAACAGCGGAGTCGGCGCCTCGGTGCCGTCCACGTGTACCGCCAGCCGGATTCGACTGAAGTCGGACGAGGTATTGTAAGCGTCCGATTCGTTCACGGCCGGGCGCGTGCCGGTCTTGAGCGAAGTCGGTCCGTCAATCGTCGAACTGTCGCCGCCGATGAACGAGAGGTTGGCCGTCATCTTGCTCGCCGAGGGGATCGTAATCGTCGCCTCACTGGGCACCGCGCCCTCGATGTATTCGGCCTGAACTTCCGCCGGAAGCAAACTGTCCGGCGCGCCCAGCGTACGCTCTAACTGGTAAGAGCGCCTACGGATAAGGCCGCTGGTATCGTTTTCGTTCTTGAGCACTCGGCCAAGGTAGATTTCGATGGTCTCATCGGCGCCGGTTTCCACGACCATTGCCAAGTCCGACTTGTCGAATTCCAGTCGCGCCGCAACGACCGTACGTACCCGCTTGAACCCGTTGTTTGCCGCGGTATCGAAGAAGCTTGCGGCAAGTTCCCCACCGATGTAGACCCACTCACCTGGGATCACACCCAGATCAGTGAAGTCCGTTGTGGTGGAGGTAAGCGCCGGGAAGGTGCCTGCCACGTCCACATCGACGTCGTTTGCGGCGCATTGGAAACCAACCGTGGTCAATGTCGCCGCGGCATTCGGGGTCGCGTCCAGTACCAAGTTCTCGACAGTGGTAAGGATGTTGTCGGCGACACTGGCCAAGACGAAGTTGCCGTTGTTCCCGGCGTCGTCGTTGCCTTGCATGCGGACGATGTCGCCTGCACCCCAGACCAGGCCGTTGCCGTAGGTCAGGGTCAGGGTCAGAGCGTCATCCCCGGAGCCCGTGATCTTTGTGGTTGCGGCGCCGGCACCTGTATCCGTGTCGGTACGACCCTCAAGGCCACCGGTGAAGTTTGCCAGCGTCAGGGCTACGGTATCCACCAAGCCACCAGTCTCCCCGGTTACAATGAACCGGGCCAGGACCGTCGCATTGGCGTCGGCGACCTCGACGACGTCGCCAACTGCGTAGCCAGTGCCCGCGATCACAACGACGGCCGAGAGTGCCACGCGGCTGTCAACGGTGATTGTATCGGTCGCCGTGGTAATGCCTGTGATCAGGTAGTCCTCGAACTCCCCAATTACACCTGCCCTCCGGGCCTGGCGATCATCACCGACGTCATTCTTGCTCCGAAAATCGGCGAACATGACGCCTTCCCACAACTCCTGTAGGCTGGTCTGGGTCACGTCGAATGTGAAACCGCCGGATGCGTCCAGGTCCGTGACCAAGCCCTTCTTGGGCATACGGCTTGCGTTAATCGGGTTGCGCGACGTGGTTACAACCGCGCCCCCGAAATCGTCGTACTCGTTGGGCTCCATCGGCAGCCAGACCGGCGAGCCGGGGAGCACCTTGAAGCTCAGTTCCTCCGCCACACGTAACCCGGTAGCGTTGGCATCGATCTTGTTGACTGCCGGCATGGCACGTCTCCTTTACTTGATCTCGTCGTATACGAATTGGATGACGACGTTGAACTGATACCATTCGTTACTCGGCCCAACTTCGACGATGCGGATGCTGCGAAACCAAACGGCTGAGGCGGTTGCCTTGCCTTCGAATGCGTCCGCAACAGTTTTCCCGAGCGACCGGCCAAGCGAGAGGCCGTTGCCGTTCGGAATGAATACCGACACGGTCATGAGACCATGCCGAATATATTTGATTTTATTCTGCGCGCCTGTGAGGCTCTGTCCGCCTCCCGCTGCGTGCCGAATAATAGGTCGCGCCCATGCGGCTTGCGCCGTAGGCACCGCGCCCTTCACGTTCTCGTAGACTGCAATCAGCCCCGTCGTATCCCAGGCCGTCTGGAAGAAGGCCATCATTTCATCCGTGGCCGTTTCTTGCGTAGCAGCCATTACCGCCCTACCGCGATGTAAGCCAGCGCAACGATGCTGCCCGGCTTGAAGATTTCCACGTGGCCAATTTTCCAATAGGTGGTTCCATCGAGAACCTCCTGGAACGTCTCCACGTTTACAACACCCGGAATTACCATCATGATCTGCTCAGCGCGGGGCACAAGGTCCGTGGACTCGAACGATATGCCCAGGGCGGCTAGAGTGGCCGGGTTAAAAAATACTGCGTCCAGCTTCTTCGTTTCGGCCGGCGCCGTACGGGCATCAACCGGACCTTCCCAGGGCTGGGCTGCATCGGCCAGCGTGGCGTTATGCCTGATGAACGTAACCTCTCGGCCATTCTCTTTAACAAGCGCCGCCGCTGTAACAAGGATCGGCGCCAGATCAACCACGGATCACCCTCCCGGCTGGCGTGATGTATCCCGCAAGCAATCTGTCGGCCGCGGGGTAAGGCTTGATCAATTGTGCCAGCGTGCCTCCGTCTGAGAATCGCGTCTCCGTTTCGATGGGTCCGATCTTGGTGCGCTGGCTGGTCACGATCTGGCCACTTTCGTCAATCGACGGGTCTGGGCTCAGTTTGGTGCCTGCCACGGCGCGAACTGCATACTCTGCGGCAGCCTGCAACAACTTGGCGGGCATCCCCAGCACACTCAAGCCTTCTCGATCAAGCAGGTCAACGCGAGGGAAGCTGAGCCACTGAGGCTCTCCCGTGTCTGACCCTCCGGCAAGTGTGGCGCTTGCCCACGTGGCCGCTGTGACGGTTGTCGCGGTGCCCACGTCGTTGCCTGGGGTGCCCTTGGCCAAGGCCTCGGCAATCATGCGATCCCCTACCCCTTCGCTCGCTGTGCCCGTTGTGTGGGCCACTGTGCCCAGGCCTACGGTGTCTCCCAGCTTGTCCGGCGTGGCTGCAATGGCGGAGATCAGGTTCTTGATCGAAGCTTCCACGCTGGCCCCGATCAACACGCTATTTGCGCCGCCGAGCGTGGTATTGTAGGTGTACACGATCCCGTTGATTGTGACCGTCTCGGCGTTTAGCGGTTGGCCGGTGAACGTCAACGTTCCGCGCGCCACGGAGATATTCTGAAACTGGCGCCGGCCGAGGAATCGCAGACTGAACCGAGTTTCGATGTAATCGGTCGCCGCTATAACGGCAGCGTCCTTCTCTGAGCCAGCGAATCCGCTCCAGCCGTTTTCGTCGACACGATTACGCTCGATGAGGTATGCATTCACCAACGCATTTGTCGTATAGGCATTGGCGCTCGATACTCCGGTCCCATCTTCCAAGATCAATGTCACGATTCTGCTCCCTTAGACCTTGGTAATGTCTTGGACAATGACGCACTTCGCAATAATCAATGTTGCAACGCCTCCTCCAGCGTCGGTTTGCTCGATGTCGTAGAAGTAGGTCCCTGGCGCGATATCGGTATCCCCCGTGGTCGGGGCAAAAGAAATCTGTCCATTTACCGCGTCGACAAGGGCACCGATGATTGTGAATTGCTGGTTTGATGTATCCGCAGGATCTTTTTCACTGTTGACGGTCAGCTTGAATGAGAAGCCCGTGACGTCTAGGGCAGCACCAGCACTGTCCTGTCGAATGAAGCCCTTGGCATTACTGTCGCCACGGCCCCAGCAAATTGTTTTTGTCGCGTCCCCGGTTTTATCGATGATACATACCATCTCAGACCCCTGTATCCCCTCCGGCGCTTACGATGATGTTTGCAGCGTCCCCCAGCACAAGGGCCAACGGGGACTGAACACCAATGTCCGGATTATCGAGCAATGCGATGAACTCCGCCACGAATAATGGACCAGCGAGAACCACAACCCCGGTTCCAGCCTGGGCCAAGGCGGCAAGGGTCTGAGCGCCGGCACCTATAAAGACCTGAGCCCCGTTTCCGTTTTGGACGAAATCGGCTAAAGTCTGTGCACTGACACCATTGAAGCTTATACCATAACTGCCGCTTTGAGTCAAGCCTAAAATAGCCTGATTTGCCGAGGAGATAAAGATTACATCCCCACCTCCAGCTTGAGCATAATTCGACAGAATTGACGCACCCCCGCCCACGGGGGCCATCACTGCGGAACCGGTTTGAATGATGGATTCTAGGATCGATTCGGCCGATCCAAGAATGACTTCATTACCGGAAGCAGTTTGAAGGTAATTGAACAGGGCTTGCACAGCTTGCGCGGAGAAAATTTGCACGGATGCACCGGCCTGGAGGTAGTCGGCCAAAGTTTGAGCACCGGAACCTTCCGGCTGGATCAGCACCGCGGTCGCAGCCTGCAAATAGTTTGGCAAAGTCTGAGCGCCTGTGGCGGATACATTTTGAGTGTGAGTGGCCGCACCCGACTGAAGATAATCGGATAAGGTCTGGGCGCCGGCAAAGTCAGCCGTTTGTGTGTGGATCAAGCTTCCGGATTGCAAATAGTCCGGTAGGATTAAGGCTCCGATTCCCTCTGGACTTATCAGGCCCACGCCGGATTGCAAATAGTCCTCCAAGGTTTGAGCGCCCGCCGATATAAAGATTTGCAGGGACGAGGCGGCCTGTAGGAAGTTGGCCAGGACTTGAACACCCGCTCCGGCCGGTATCATCACGATCACACCGGCCTGTTGCAATTCGGCCAGGGTTTGAGCGCCAACCACAGGATTGGTGTCTGTGTGAGTGATGGAACCTTCCTGGAGGTAATCGGCCAAGACCTGAGCGCCATCCGGTAGGAAGATTTGAACGGTCACGCCGGCCTGTTCAAAATCGGCCAGGGTCAAAGCGCCAGCGGCCAAGGGCAGCATGATGCCATTGCCATTCTGTAGGAAGTCGGGCAGGCTTTGCGCGCTAGTTGCAATGAAGATTTGCACCGCAGAGCCGGACTGTAGAAAGTCCCCCAATATCTGAACGCCTGCCACGGAATGTGGATGCGCAACGACTCCGATCTGGAGGTAATCGGCCAGAGTTTGAGCGCCGGTGAAGGTGAAGGCTTCAATTGATGTAGCGTTGCCCGACTGAAGGTAATCGGCCAGCGTTTGCACTGCGCTTGCCGAAAAGATTTGAACAGGTGAACCGGCCTGGAGGTAATTGGCCAAGACCTGCGCGCCGACAACATCCGGGTTCATGTGGACTTGTCCCGTTTGAAGGTAGTCCTCTAGAAGCTGAATGGCTATTGCAGTGAATTTCTCAGTTACCGAGCCCGACTGAAGGTAATCCCCCAGGGCTTGAGTGCCGGCCACAGAATGAGGATGTGCCCCCGTGGCGGATTGTTCATAATTGGGAAGCGTCTGGGCACCGACGCTCGTATGACCGCCCTCCGCCGGCACATGCAGCAGCATGGCCCATATATCTGCCGCGAATATCGAGCGGCCGCCCGTATCGTCGGTGCCTGCGGATATGCCGTAGCTGAAATCTTCGGAGGATGTCGGGACGACCCCGGCGGCTTCGCTCAGTTGCACTTTAATGGCGTAAGAATTTCCTAAAAGAATCTCCTGATCGGCACTACTTGTCTCACCATCTCCAGTGTTTCCAAAGATATATCGCATGGACGTTCCAGAACCATTGGAACGTTTAAGGTTGTAGATGTACTTCGCGCCCTTAATAGAACCGGAGACATCATACGGGGCGCTAGTAGATGGACCGCCGGCGTGACCACGAGCATTCGCACCGCCATCCAAATCCGCAAACAAAGTCAAGGCGGAAGCCCCGGCAGCCTCCAAGGCTGTGCCGTTTGCTTCTTCTACTCCCGGCGTGTCACCACACTCGATAAAGTCGCCGTTGGTCGGCGTTCCTGTTGCAGATGAGTCGCCATCAGTCTGATAACCAAAGACCTCAGCATCTCCTAAAAAATCTGCTATGCTAATACCACCCCCGCTCTCATTATACATATAATAATCGTCAAAGATAATATTTTCGCCGCTTGTAGTACCACCTGCAAATCGGTAATGATCGCGGCCAGCCCCATTAATAAAGTCTTGGCCTGTTACTTCCCCTATGACCGACAACTTATCCAGATGAACTTCCGCCCTTCCCGTTGTGCCATTTCTAACCCAAAACAATTCTATTAGGTGCCAAGTGTCGACTGTAAAGGGAGCCGCTACGCTTCCAATTTCCGAATTGCCCGCATCGACAAGAATTAAGTCGCCACTCGTTGCCTCAAAACGCAACCGAAGATCGAAAGTCCCGGCGGTGTCTACCGCAACAAAAAAATCAACATCCGTCGTCGGAGTAATATCATTAAATCGAACAAAAAATCCAAGAACCGCCTCAGCTCCAGATAGAAAAACTCTCGTATGAAATTCAGCCGCCGTTGCTGCGCCATTACATTTAAGCGATCCTAATCCCGTTCTAACAGGAGCCGAAGTATTGACTGCGGGTGATCCGACAGTCGCAGATGCTTCCTCAAGTCCTTCAGTTTCAAATCCAATAATATCCCGTAGAAATGCAGGCATTTACTGAGCCTCCCGAAAATGAAAGGCATAACTTTCGCCATCCCAAACGCAAGATACAACAATGGTCGAGCGCGACACCAAGTCACGCTTGGCACCACGCCCCTCCCAGCGAAATCCCTCACGTCCTGGATCAGTTGTTTTATCGGGATCGTCGTCGGGCAGGTCGCGCACTAATTGGCGAAAGGTCAAGTCTTCCTGCACCAGATTTTTCAACACCAATGCAACCTTGGTCTTGTCCGCCTCCTGAAAGCGTGAATCGTTAACCAGGTCGTAGGCGCGCACCCGATCCTCCGACGCCATACCGGCGCGGTTGATCGGGTGCGCGAGACGAATTTCAATAGTGTCGGACTTAACGATCCAGGATGCCGGCACGAACATTCCTCCTAAGTTAAGCCAGGAGGGTATACCTTACGTCGCGGTCGGCCCCTGCGGCTGCGTAATGGTCCACCCGGTCATGTCGACCGTTGCGCCCGACACAATGGCCACGGTATTGAAGTTGAAGTCCGCGCCCGTGGTACCGGCCTCACCATCGATGTGGCTGTTCAGTACCGTGTCGGCCACACTGGATGAGGAGCCGCGGCAATAGAGCACGGTGCCCGTATTGTCGGCCGCCGAGTCCTGCGTAATCGCGGCAGCGGTAGCCAGCGCACCCGGCGCCGCGTCGGTTGACGCACCGAATGCCGTGGTCGTGAGGGTCAAGCTAAACAGGATCGTACCTACGTCGGCCGCATTCGGATCAACCGGCTGCGCGCCGGTCCAGCCCTGAATGACGCCGCCAAGCGACCCTTCGTCCAAGAGATCGACTGAAGCATCAATTCCGGCCTGTGCGAACGCGATGGACACGTTGGTCTTGAGCGCATACACCTCGCTGATGCCCAGATGGCGCTGCTCGTCGATCCAGACTGTATCCTCGGGCGGAAGCGGATCGGCACCCTTGCCAACCTTACCGCGCTCACGGACATTGCCCGCTTCGCGCTCTTCCTTTTCGCCCGCAAACAACGGCCACCTGGCATCGAGCAAACCATGGCGCGTTATGCGCTTCCCGACCTTGGTCTGTCCAACGACCGAGGTGCCGATCTTTCCGGGAATGTGGTTGCCGTCCGGGCCAATGGCCAGCTTGTCCGAAAGAATCTGTTCGAACGTTTCCTGCGTACGCGGAGTGAACCGCTCCATCGCCTCTTTCTCGAATTCGGCGAGGCTGTCTGGGCCAAGGCAACGCTTGAACTTCGGCAGAAGGTATTCGAACTCGTCCTTGTAGTCCGCGCGGAAGAAGTTCTGCATCACCCATTCACGTCCGGCGATGGCAGTACCTTCGTTGAACTTCGAGTAGACATCGGGAAGATTGAAATGCCCCGCCCAAATCTTGGCGGCGGCATCAAGAGTCTTGGTGTCAAGATTACGTGCCATGGTCCTGGTTTCCTTTGAACACGGATTGCGAAAATGCACCCGCGCCATGGCGGGCAAGAGACGGAAAAGGGGTACGATTCCATCCTTTGTCAATGATGAGCACCTTACCACACTTTAGCATAAGAAGGCAAGAGAATTACGTCAATTCCCTCCAGGTCATGGAGCCTTCGACATTAGCGGCTGCGACCCCACCAATGGGGCGCGCGCAAAGCACAAGCGTGTCCAAGGTTCCATCGATGGCGGCGCCCAGAACCAAGGCGCTGGGCATGACGCTACTATCCGATCCCCCGTCTTTTCCAGACTGTAGGAACCCTCCTGCAAGCTCCATCCCTCCGGTCACAGTGTTCGCTGTAGCACCAAGGGCAGTTTGCACGGCGGAGTTTGAAAGATTACTGTAGGCGAATGTTCCGGCAATCGTTGGGTTGAATAACAATACCCATTCAACAAACTCAGAGTTGGTTTGGGCCTGCATTGCCATCCTGAGCATTTTGATGGTGGCACCAATAAAGTCCGTCTTGAGTCGAATGCCGACAACTGCGTATAGATCATCCTCTACCACTGTTACTACCGCGACGCCAGCCGTTGACTTGTACCGAACGATCCCAATATCATCGGTCCCTCCCTCGGCGACCACGCTGGCGCAGATGATGCGCATCGAGCAGACGCCCGAATCGGTTGTCGTTGCAATCTCATATCGAAGCGGAAGATTTGGGGTACTGGCCCAAGGGATGAGGCCGGTGTTGGCGACTTCAGTTTCGTGGACGTAAATGATAGACCCGTCGATCTGTAAACCAAAACGAACTCGACCGGCGGAGAGCCATTGAAAATCGATGATAAATATCTGCGCCTTGGTTATATCCAGAGTCACCCCAGAGGGGTTATGCTCGTGCGCGTCTCCGTCCATGGTGTCCAGGTTCCATGAGGACTGGACCACAACAGAATCCACCACTGACCCGCTATCTTTTGAACGAGTGCAAATGCCCAGGACCCCCGCGTTGCTCTGAAAGAAGGCCCCGTTGTTTCCGTCAAATATACCAATGCGCCGCACGCATCCAGTCGTTACTCCGCTGGCAAGCTCCAGAACCCCGGACATAAGGATCAACTGAGACTTGCCAGGCTGGTAATTGAACCTGCGAAACGTTTGTCTGATTCGAGTTCCGGCAGTTACGTCGGTGCTTGTCCAATCAATGTAAGGCTTATTCACGGTTGGCGAGGTGGTTGCCATTACACCAGTCAGAGCTTCGTCCCAGAACAAAGGCTGACTACTTGCATGGAGTAGCTTGCTGTCGAATGTCGTTACAGGCTGAGAGACCCGAAATCTTCCAAAGGCATCCACTGACGGCCCATCATCAGCGGCGACTAGAACCCGTTGGAACTTAGACTTTCCATCCCTTCGGAAAGCATAAGCTTCCCCGGTGCCATATGCAGTTCCGACAGTCATGTCACTTCTCGTTGCAAGTCACAACTAATTTATAGAAAGCGGCGTTTGTGATTAGGGAAGGGGTTGCCCTTACGGTTTGAGTGTTTGCCGACCACGTAACCGTTGTGGGCTCGGCCGCTAATATGAGACCATCAACCACATCCTCATAGACAGGCGTGGAATTGATCGTTTGTATCTCGATCAACACTGTCCCGTCAGAAGTTACCGCAGGAATAAGGCCCTCTACGTCATCGAAGAATTGCACCCCAGCAAAACAATGGGGCCTGGTCATGTCAAGGTCGGTCAAGGTAATGACGTCGCCAACTGGGGTCAGCGGACTCTCGACGAACGTCATTGGGGCGTTAGCACCTCGGCGGGCTCCATCCCCCATTACACAAAATGCCTTGGCACCTGTCCCACATAAACGGATAACGGCTCGATCACTGTAAATCCGTTCGGGGCGATCTGTGATACGGCAGGTACGTCCACGATTATTGTACCCTGTACGGTCGCCGCAAAGCTGCCATTGCTATCTTCGGCCCATGCCTTAGCGGCGCCGAAGGTATTCGAGGACGCGACTGCGCGGGCAAGCTCTTTGCCATTGCCCCACATGCGCACGCGACCGTCTCCGGGTCGTATAGCAACGACAAGATCCATCAACAGCCCAGCGGGCAACTCGGCAGTGTTATCAAAAAGCGCCGTGGCACCGTTGACCGTTCCGTCCTCACCGGCATGAAATCCAATGGTCTGATCACCGATCCACAAGGCGGCGCCAATAGCTGCGCCACTGAACTCAAACACGAGGCCCTTGTGGACCCCGGCATTGTCTGTGATTTCGATGGCTGTACGGAATGTGATCGGCGTCGTTCGGGAGGGGAAGATTCCACCTGTGTCGATATCCGCGAGGGCCATATCCGTGCCGCCGAAGATTTGCATCGTGCGGAACATCTCCGGGACGCCAGCCAAGGACTGGCGCCGTCGAACGGCGTGATGGAAAACGACCCTGTCAATGCCGTCTATCTTGAGTCTAGGAAGATGCATCTAGAGGACCTCCCCTGATTGAAGGCTTAGTCCTGAACGGCCCGAACCGTTGGCCGCACGCTGCCGCGCGGAGCCTTACGTCCAGCAAAGGCTTTATCGAGAGGTGAACGTACCTCCAGAACCTTGGCCACGTCACCAGGCTTGGCACCGGTAGTGCCCATGAATCGATGAGCCCTCATGGCGCGATCCACACGAAGCTTATTCTGCATCGCGATATAATCTCGGATGCCGGCCGTGGCCGCATGTGGGTCCGCCTGCACAACGGTGTCGATTTGCCGGTTAAGGGCGTTGACCTGATCGCTGGATGCCTTGAGTGCCTTGTCCGCATCTTCCTTGACGGCGTTCGCGGTGTTCATCGCCTCCGTGTGAACCGCCAGCGCCGCCTGCAAAGCTTCAAGCTTCGTGGTAGGGGCCGGGGCGGCCGTTTCCGGGGCCGTGGGGGCGATCTCGGGCACCGCAGGCGTAACCACTACGGTCTCGCCGGGAACCGCAGCAAAGGCCACGACGTCGGGTTGCTCGGCCTCGACCATTACGTCATTCTCGTCGCCGGCAGGAACGTCGAATTCTCCGCCGGCCTGAACCTCGTCACTGCCGCCTGTTACCTCCGCGGCGGCCTCGGCTGTTTCGTCGGACTCGGGAGATGCTTCGACATTGCTGTCCTCCGTGGGAGCCTCGGGCTTCTCGGCCTCTAGGACCGATGCGCGTGAGAAATCGGGCGCTGCATTGGTGACCTCCGTCCGGGATAACTCCGGGGTCTGGGTCAACTTCTGCAAAACGTCCATTCGTGGCATGCCATCGCCCGTCCAATGCTTATCGTTGGAGGGGTCAAGGGCCTCCAAAGCTTCCTTGATGTTCATGTTCGCTCCTCGGTTTGTGGGATCCGAAATGTCCAAGGGCGCGGTCTGGCCGCCAAGGATTAACCTTGAGGCATTTCGAGGTATCGTCCAAGGAGGCCGGCGAGGTACGTCCGGCGCCGGTTGCTCCGTGGGTCAATCGTTACGCGCTGGCTTAGTCGTTGCCGAGCACGATGTATGCGATGTACAGTTCACCGTTGATGGTGAGCACGCTATCGTCGCCGGTAATGTCCGCGGCGTCAACCAAGATGTTGAGGTTGAGTTCGAGCGAGCCGTCCGTGTTATCGTAGATCAGGCCGGAATCGGCATTGGCGCTCACGCTGCGAGTCCTGGGGGAAACCTCCGCAGTGGCCGCGGCAATGTCCACGACGCCGGTGATGTCCTCCATCGTGGTCGCAATGGGATCGGTGTCATCGGTGCTCGGCGTGGTGCCTACCCCGTAATTACCTTCCCATGTGTCGGCCAGATCGCCGTCCGCGCCGGAACCTGCGAATGTGAAGTAAGCTGTTGCGCCGAGGAACAGAATGTTGCCCTCGGGGAAATCGCCCACGATGAGGGTCGCCCAGGCCGGCTGGCCTCCAACGTCCTCTATGAGCGTGACCGTCTTGGCCTTGACCACAATGGTGTCTCTGACGATTGGCGCGAATGACTTGTTCGCGTTAGCGTGAGAGCGAGGCAGACCTTTTGCCATGATAGAAATCCTTATGGTTGGAGGGTTGAGTCGTTGGTCGGTTCGGGAGAGGGGCGGCCTAAACCGCCACCTCCCGGCCCCGACTTAAACTCATGCCTCGCGGGTAACGAGCCGTGCGAACTTGATCTGCTTCCGTTCGGGGTACACCCGATTCCAGGAAGTGGCCACGTTCAACTCATTCGCGCCCGTGCCGTTCCCAGGTCCGCCGCTGGCCGCCGTGCCCGTGTAGGCATGGCCGACCGGATGCAGCGACCACTGATTCCGGCTGTAAAGGACTTCCTGACCGCCGCCGTTACCTGCGCCCGCTTCGCGGACGATCTCGGTCGGCACCTTGGGCGGGCTTGAACCCAGCCGCAGGAACCCGGCACCGAATAGCCAAGAATCGTACACGTTCGCAGCGTTGGGCATCCCGTCGTCGATCAGCACCGAACGGCCGAGGAACGTGGGGATGTTAACCACGCCATTCGAGTCCGGGATGAAGTCGATCAGGTTGTTCTTCTGCATGCGATTGTACACGACCGAGTGAACCATGACCGCGACCAGGTCTTCCATCGAATCGCCCATCGTTACGGCGGAGTCGAGGAAGGCTTCGGCCGAGAAGTTGGTCACGCCGTCGATGAAGCTGGCGCCCGAGATGTCGTTCTCGTAATCGCCTGAGTCATTGGCAACGTTGTCCTTGATCACGCCGTTGATCGTCGCGATGACGATGGCCTGGAGCCTGCGCGTCCAGTAATAGCCGACGCGGCCGATGATCGCGTCGAGCGGATCGGTACCGGCCAGAACCGCGGCAAGGTCCGCACTCGACCAAGAGTTATTACGGTTCAAGCGAACCGCAATTTCCTGATCAGTCTGAATCTTGAACGGGTCGGGCGCTTCCGTACCGGCAGTGGCGTAGCGGCCCGCGCCGGCATGGGTATCGGTTGAGATGCGGTCGGTGTCGTTGTCCAGATCACGGAACGACGGCACGTTGAAAGTGAGGCCTCCGCCGGCCAGCATTTCGTCGATGGCGGGATCGCGCACCGCAACACCACTGGTGATGATGCGAGCCTTCTCCTCCGTCAACTGCTGTACGTACGGAGTGAAGATTTCCGGCACAACGACGTCGGAAACCTGGGTCAGGGGACCTGCGGCCATGGGGAAATCTCCTTTGCATGACGCTGGGGTGAACCATCGCCGCGCACCATGGCCGGGTCTGGAGGATGTATGGGGGCAAAACCAGGCCGACACCATGGCCGTCTGATTTCCCCCCTCTTATAGCATGAACAGCATCGAGATGCAAGTCTTTTCTTGAACAAAGATGGAACGATGCGTTTTTCCCCTTGACTCCCGGCCCAGGAGGTCTATGTATCAGTCATCGAAAGGGAGCAACCCAATGACTACCGCCAAATTTACCACGATCTGCAACGGGCACCTCAACGCGGTCATCGTTAACGGCCGCCAGACCCTGGTCAAGCGGATCACGGAGATCGCCCAGACACGCCCAGGGAACTTTGAGGGCCTCGCGAATGGCGAGCACTTCCACATCGAAGGCGGCAGGGCCGCAGGCGGATCCCCCCGCGACTGGTTCGTGGCTTGGCTCGGCGCTTGGGACGGTTACATCAAGGCCACAAGCCTGGTGGGCGCGATCAAGTTGATCGAAGGGGCTTGACAAGGGGCGCCGGGCGCCCTATGCATGCATCGTTGGACGAACAACCCGAAACGAGGATCACCCGATGACCAAAGCAACCCTCCACCGCAGCACAGACCCGATGGGCGTTATCAAAAAGTACCAGAGCATCGAGCCCACCAAATGGGCCATCTTCATCGGCCCCGATCCCTTCGCTTACTACACCACCAAGGCCGAGGCCAAGGCCGACGCGAAGAAGTTCGACCTGGACCTGGGCGCCGACCGATGACCATGGAACTCCCGACCATACACCTGAACGGCACGAGTGCGGAAAGCCTGCTCGAAGGCTACTGCGATGCGACGGACGCCCTGCTGACGGCGATCAAGGCCATGGAGGCCTGCGCTCCAAATGCCCGAGATTATTACGTCAACGACGGCGACTTCTCTAAGGCGCGCCGCGAGCACAGTGCCCGGATCGAACAGTTGGTCGCCGTGCGCCGCGAGATCAACGACCTGGCCGAACACGTCGCCTGACGAGGGAGCAACCAGAACAAAGGACGAACAAAATAGTTGTTGACATCCCTGTCCCTCGTGCTTATATTTACATCGTTGGACGCACAACCCAATCCTGAGAGGAAGCCATGAAAGAGTTTGATGCGGTCACGCGGTACAAAGACAACCCCGAAATAAGCACCGTTAGGGTCATCGCATCGAGCGAGGCAGAGGCGCGCCGCGACCTAGAGGGTAGGGGTTACACGGTCTCACGGATAATTCAACAAAGCAAAAACAACCCTCATACACTGAGCCCGGGAACATAAGGGGACAAAAACTTTTTACATCAAAAGGGTTGACAAGAGCGAGGCGGCGCCCTATGTTTACATCGTTGGAACGAGAACCGAGGACAGCCCAATGACCTTCACAGCCCCCACCACATACGCCGAGGCCAAAGCCCTGATGGGCACGGACGTCGAGACCCCCATCGGCACGCTGCACTGCTCAGGCGCCGGCCTGCACGGGGTCGCCGGGACGCCCACGGAGAAGTTCAGCATCAACTTCCACAACGCCAAGGGTAACGTTGAGATCTCCTGGTCGAGCCGGGATGGCTGGGTCACCCTGGCCGAGGCGAAGGCCAAGCGCTGGACGACCGAATGGGACAAGCTGCCGGCCCAGGCGCGCAAGCTGATCGACCTGGTCCTGGGCGAAGTCCTCAAGGCCTACCCGGTCGACAAGCGCAGCGACGTTAACAAGCTCCTGCGCATCGCCAAGCGCCGCCTGATCAAGGCCGGCAAGCTGACCCTCAAGACCTGCGGCCGATGCGCAGGCTCCGGCAAATATAGTTACTGCCAGATGCACGGCGACACCTGCTTCGGGTGCGGCGGGACTGGCAAGGTGCTACCCGCCACGAGCGACGCCCTCCGCGCCGCGAAGAAGTAGGAGACAGACCGATGACTCGCGCAAAGATCATTGTCACTTATCAGACCGGATGTTTCTGCCAGTTCGATGGTGAGTTGCCCACGTTCCCCGACGGTGAGCCCTTCAGCACGGAGCCTCGATTCAATTTCAAGCGAGAGGCGCGCGCGTATGCCGACAAGCACGGCTTGACCATTGTGGCATGGAACAAGTACAAAAGCGCCACGGCCAGTTATCCGGCACAATGCAAGCATCGTCCCGTTCAGTTTTTGCGCATCGCTTGGCTCTTGGCTTAGGGGCGTTGGAACAAAGGAGGAACGAAATAATTGTCGATTAGGGGTTGACATCGCATGGGGCAGGGCTTATATTTACATCGTTGGGACAGCCCGAACCGAGGACAGCCAGATGACCCGCACCGAGCAAAAGCAGCAAGCACAAAACAACCTGATGAGCGCGATGCAGATTGCCTTCGCGCGGGCGTACGACGAGAAAGACTCTGCGGACAGCATTGCCGAAATGTCCCGGCAGATGGAGCGTGTTGAGAAGCTCTTTGGATACGAGCCCGGCTCCTGGGCGCGCGGTTGCTAGAGGAACCGACCAATGGCCAATTACAAAATCAACAGCGAGGCCGGGGTCACAGTGTTTGAGACCTACAAGCACCGCCTCCCCGCGGTTCACCGGATCGCCAAGGAGTTGGCGAACGAGCACAACGAGGAAATGGTCATTATCAATACCGTGCGCAACCGCTTGGTCCGCATCGTGCGACCCAAGGCTTGGAACATGAGGGATATTTGACATGGCCATGGAAAACCCGTTGATCAAGGCGACCAAAGCATCTGCCACGGTCACCGTTGACTTTACTGGTTCCGAGTTTGAGCACTGGACCAACGCCGAGGGTGAAATTCTCTTTCGTGAAACCAAGGCTAGTTTCTTCACCGCCAGGCACAACGGCCGAATCATCGCTAAACGAAAGACTCAGGACGGCATAGAAAGTGCCATCGGGATTTGGTCCGAACAGGAGCGCGCGCGTCTTGGAGTGGACGTGTTTATCACCGTGGCCGAGGAGATTTGACATGACCAAGATTCTGGCGCATCTCGAAAAGGATCCGACCGCGAAGCCCGCGACGTTCATTGGACCGCTCGGGAAAGAGACGCCCGACGTTAACGCCAAGACCCGCCTCGTCATCCTAAACAGCACCGGTGCCCGATTGGGGGTCTTGCGATGCCGGCGCGGAGGATGGTGGTACCAGCCATACTCACAACGCAGCCCCAGCCGACTGGCTTGGCCGACTGCCAGCCAAGCGGTTAAGGGGTATGGAATCACCCTCACCCCATGGAGCGAACGATGATCACGCGAATCACGCTGCAAGGCAATCCCGAGATTGGCTACACGGCCGAACTGAGCGGGATTTACCAGAGCCAACCCTACGAGGTGCTTCAATGCACCAAGAATCACCTTGTGCTCAAGAGCCATGGGTACAGTGAGAATCCCGGCTCACGTTATTCGGGCCTAATGTCTTACTATCCGCCCGAGGTTTTCGTGTATGAAATCATCGAGCGCCTTTCCGAGACGCGCTTCAAATGCCAGGACCTGGTAAGTTGGGAGGCCGGCCGCGGCAAGAACAAGACTCGGGTGCGATTGCCTAAATGGGATCGAGGCGCCCAATGACCCCATCAAAACAGCTTGAGAGACGATTAAATAGTTCGCTGGCTCCCCACGGCATGAAGATCGTGGGCGAGTTGGATTGGCCCAGAGGGGCGCAGCGTCGGATGGATACGTGCCGCTGGTCTGCCAGTGTCGGCTTCCGCGATAACGATGGGAGGGCACGAGGAGTTTGGTCGATGGCCTCGTGGAGCACCATCCGGGACTGCTTGCGGTACGGGTTTGAAATCAAGTTTCGTAAGCCAAGAAGCGAAGCTAATATCATGGTTGAGGCAAAGCTTTGAGGGCCGGCGTTGTGCCGGCCCTCTTTCGCGTAACACATAGGAGCTAAGCCTTCTTCGCCGCTCCTGGGATTTTACCGCCGATGGCAGTGCCCGCAGCCGTGGCCATGCGTTCGGCCTTGGCCTTGTCGGCCCGGATCGCCTTGCCCTGGTCCGTGAGGTTCCAGTGCTCCCTGGTCCACGGGTTATTGGGGAAGCCTTGGCCTCCACTTCCCCCGCCGGCACCGCCGCCCTGGGACACCGGCCACCAATGCGGACGCTTGTCCTGCATCTCGGCCAACCAGATTTCCGGGGCAATGCCCGGCGTGACGCCGACGTTGTCGCGGGTCAACACGAGACCTTCGTCGTTGATCTCGAAGACCCGTTCGGCATACATCAGCACGTCTTCGACGGCCGTGTCGATGACCTTGGCCGCCGTTGTGGCCTTGCGCACGTCGTCGCCGATGTTGCGCACGGTGTCCGCCTTCTCGAAGCCAACGATCTTTTCGGCTTGCTCGGTGCCAACCTTTTCCAGGTCCGTGATGACACGATCCGACGCGATCTTGGCCGCGCTGATCCGCGCCTCGGCTGCGGCGTTGACACCTTTCTCGAACTTCTCCTTGGCGTCTTTGCCACCTTCGCCGGCCTCGGCAGCCGCGCGCAACTCGGTCAACTCGACCAGGTCCGCGTCGTTCTTCTCCTTGTCGACGTCGGCCCACACGGCGACCTTAGCCTTGGTCGCCTTGTGATCGGTGCGCTCCTTGCCCAGGGCGACGTTCAACTTGTCGACGTCGGCCTTGGTAACGAGCCCATTGATCCCGGTAAGCGCCCACTTGCCTTCCACCTCGGTGTAAAGCTCGGTATGCGCCTCAGGGACTTCTTCCTTCGTGTCGTAGAGTATTTCGAGCGCCATGACTCGGTTCTCCTAGTTCGGATCCGGCCACGCCGGATCGGTTGCGCGCCTCATAGGCGCAAGGAATGGCGCATCATGCGCCGCATTAATTAGGAAATGTATGACCAGGAACCCGGCGCCGTGCCTTGCTCGACGGTACGGACCCAGAAGTCGTCGCTGCCGTCGAGAAACACTTTGCCATTGATCGAGGCCGTTGGCCACACTCGGGTAACGACCATGGGCACAAGGTCCTCCGGCTGAACCGAGTTGCCGACGTGCGCCTGATAGCCGGTCTTGGCTTCACGCATCTCTGCGAATCGAGCGCGCGCATGATCATATCTGCGATTGATCGCCTCGGCATCTGCCTCGGACAACTGATACAGAACCATATCCCCAATTACGGGAGGTGATTCCGTTATTTCCTGCAACGTGACGTGTCCTGTTTCGGGCGCCATGTCAAACTCCTCTGGTTGGTTGCGCACCAAAACAAAGGGAATGCCTGTGTTTCGGTGCAAATTATATAGCTGCGTATATGGTGCCGCCCCGAGGAGTCGAACCCCGATCATCCTCCTTACAAGGGAGGGCTCTGCCAATTAAGCTAGAGCGGCATATTGCTTTCAGCCTGCATTTGGCCGTTAGATGTTGCTTTAATTCGACCAGCCGTGCCTCGTTATTGATACAGTCTCGCCAGACACAATCTTGGCCGTATCGACGATACTCATTAGACTCTCCTCGTTCGGGGCCAAGCCCAATGCGGAGCAAAGATCGTCCCACAACTCAGCCTGTTTCTGATCCGTCGTCTGGATTCGTTCGTCCTCCAGGACCCAGCGGCCGGCCATGTACAAGGTCTCCGCCGAGTTGACCAGCTTTACTAGACGCTCGGCAAAGACCTCGGCGAGTGCCGGGTCCATCTTCGTGCCGCTTGTGCGCGGGTCGCACCAGCAGCGGGCCACGAGGCCGCGTGCGCGCTCCATATCGAGTGTCATGTCCTCAACTCCCTTAAACACCGAAACCGGCGTCGTCTGTAGCGACGCGCGCCGTGCGATCCAAATACGCTGCGGCCTCGGCCTCTGTGATGATGCCAGAGCGAATTGCTTCACCCACTGTCATGGATGTCTGGGGCAGCGCACCAACGACAACCGCCGAAAGTGCCATCGCTGCCCAGGCCAGGAATTTACGTCGTGCGATCATTTTTCGCCGCCTCTCGTTTGGCGAGCCACGCCACATACTCGGGGAACTGCTCGCTCGGCTTGAGGCCTGCCGTGCTGCCGATCATGACCGGCTTGCGATAAGCCGGGCTCCTGGGATCTGTACGCAACTTCATAGTGGCTCCTGCGTTCATCCTCGTGCTCCTTTATCGAAAACTGTGAATTTCTGCATTATGGTGCGAAGGGAGTGCAGTAATCCCCGAAAAACGTGAATTACTGCACTCCAATTGTAGCGGCCGGCTGCTTAGCGCCGACCCACGGACCCAATGTCCACTTACGACGGGTCGCCGCGCAATGAACCGTCGATCATCGCCTGCCAGAACTTGGCGATGTTGAATGTCGCATCGTACACCCGTGTCCCAGTTGCCGTGAGGTGGTTGGTAACCACTTCTTCCATCGCCTCGGCAACGGTCTGCACCGTGCTGACCAGGGTTGTGACGCCCGTGCCCGCATCGGTGATGTCCACGGCCGTGCCGGCTACCGCCAACGCTTTGGTCGTGGCCAGGCTGAACGTGTCCGCACTGAGCCGGATGAAGTAGTAATCCGTCCCGGCCACGCCATTCTGCAACGTGGCATTATCCACGACCATCGTACCGTCCGAGGACACCACGGCAATCGCGTTGCCAATGACAGCGTCCAACGTTCGAGCAACGATGCGCAGCACGGTCGTCGTATCGATGTCGGTCAAGATCGCCTTGACCGCGGCATTGAGAGCCGTGTCCAGATCATAGGTTGTCGCCGCCGCAAGAATGTCCCGGTTGATCGCCGCCGCAAGGTTGGCCATGGACTTGGCAGTGCCCACGGTTGACGCCGCGCCAACGTCGATATCGCCGTCATCCGCCGGAGTGGCGATGAAGGTGTAGGCCTTGCCGTCGATGGTAATGACATCGGTCGCAACGGGACTCGTTGCCGTAAGGAAGGTCGACGCGTGAACGGCCTCCACGAGGCCGGCTGGAGCGTCGGCCACGTTGTTCATGACCTTGAACGGCCCGGCGCCCGTCTGTAGGCCATGCGCCGCAGCCGTGCAGATATCCGTGGCCGCGGCAGTGAAAACCGTTCTTGGTCCGGAGGGGAGGAGCGCTCCGCCCTTGGCCGTGATGAATAGTGCCTTGGTTGTCATTCTCAGTATCCTTTTCTTAGGTTGAAATACCCGCGGCCTTGAACGCCGCGGAGTGGGCAGCGGACAACTGATCAAGTGTGAACAGTTTGCCAGTGTGGTTGACGAACTTGTCTAGTGTCAGTCCACCATCGCGAAACAGCTTGGCACGGGTCACTCCAAGCACGTCGTTCTGAAACTCGTTCGTCTGCCGACCGAGGAATTGCTGATAGGTCGTCTTGGCCGGTGCGCGTCCGGTTAGATCACGCATCCTCTTACGTGCGAACGCATCGAACTGCCCCTTGTGCCCTCTGGGCAGCTTGGCGCGGCTGCCCTGGACTTTTAGACCGTTTTTTCGGGCGTAGTCACGGACCAGCCCTTGCTGTGTAAACTGTCGGATGGGCCTGTTGCCCACGGCGTCCGGCGTCAACACTGCGACTCGCATCGAACGGCACTGGAAATGAACGGGCGGAATAGGACCCTCACCGATCTTGTAGCGATTGCCGTCCAGGCTCATGCAGATGTGCGTCGTGCGGGCGTCCAGCGTGGCAACGTAAAGTTCCTCCTTGAACAGGTCCGCGTTCTCGATGTAGTAAAGGCGCTTGGCGTGGTTGGCGATGCCGTTGACCGCAGTGCGCGTGATCGCCGCGGCGTGCCGCCGGGTGATCTCGGTCGTTCCGTTAACGCCACGAAGGCGCTTTGAGCCCACGATGCGGCGAGCGATCTGCGGGCCGGTTTCTCCCTGGACCATTCCGATGCGGATGTTCTGCTCGATGCGCGCAAGGTCGGAGCGGGCAATGGAGTTGGCCCACTGTTTCATCGTCTTGCCCTCGAAGGGCTTACTCGTCACAATTGCCTTCAAGAAGCTGGTTTGCGGGATCACGGTATCAAGTATGACTGGTACGCTGCCTTTGAGTAGGCCGTCCATAAAGTGAGGCTCCGCGACCGCCAGCTTTTGCATTTCCTTGACCCAGAGCGCGGTGATCTCTTTCCACGCTGTGATCCGCGTGCCTCGCAGCACCTTGATCAAGCGCTGCATGCGAATCACGTCGGCCGGGGTGTTGAGCCCGCGGCGACCGAGCAGGCGCGACCTGATCTTGTCAGCCATGTCCACCTCGGTCGCGTCGAGCAGTGCGACGACCTTGTTGCGAATCCCCCCCGACAAACGCATGAGGCCAATCTGATGCCGGATCACGGAATCGAAGAACACCTCGTTGAACGTGAGCGCGGTCGGGTTAACAGGCGAAATCAGGTTAAGCGCCGCGAACTTTGAAACGTCCAACTTGGGAACGGCCACGGGGATCCGGGTCGCCCCGGAGTCACGCGCCAGGATGAATCTGTTGCGTCCATTGTTGAAGCGGGGTTTGCCATCAGCATCGATGCCCATCTCGGCCAGGCTGACTTTCTCCCCGGTCGCCATGAACTCCAGGATGCCCTGCTGCCGCGCCAGCATCTGCCGGGCCGCCGACCTGTCCGGTCCCGCCGGCCCTGCAGCCAAGCGTTTCAACTCCGCTTGATTGAGCGGGAAAAATTGGTTGCCGGTTCTGATCAGGCGCGTCACCTCAGAAGGCAACAGCCAGACGACCTCCAACTCACCGAGCGCCGAGCCGCGGCCGATGGTCCTCAGGTCAAAGAGCACTGAGCCGGATCGGCCTGGGAGCAGTTGTTTCTTTGGATCGATGGCCATGTTATTTCACGTTCAACGTTCGCCAGGCCGGGAAGGTCTTTTCCATGGAGCGATGCCACCAAGGCCTCCGCAATCCCTGGAAGCCCGGTATCTGTTCGTGGATGGAGATCGCAACAGCATTTCCCTTGCGACAGATCACCCAACTCTTGCCGTTGCCGAACCTCTCGTCCAAAAACGATTTGACCAAAGTTACTGGCGCGTAGCCTCGCAACATGCCATGGGACACGATGTAGAATCGGTCACCTGGATAAATATATCGAGCGGCCGGGTGCCTCGTGTGCCAACCATACTCGATGCCGGTCTCAGGGTCACCGGCCGCGTCGCCCTCGGCGATCCACTCCTGCCAGAAGTCCAAGGGGCATGTGCCTACGAGATCAGTCATCAAACAATCCTTGGAACAAACCGTCAACAAAAAAGATGTAAAAAACACTTGACTCTGAGGGCCATGCGCCCTATATCTACATCATAAGCAACCCGAGCCGAGGACAACCCGATGAAAACCTACGCAGCAACCTTCGAGAGCGGAGCCACCTGGACCCGCAACAGCAACCGGCCTTTCACTCACGCGATCCTGATCATCGATAGCATCCACGGGAACCTCCCGGTCGTTTACTGGGCATCCTCCGGCAAGCTTGCCGAGTCCAAAGGTAAAGCCGAAACTCGCGGCAAATATACCTGCTTCCAGAATTACGAGGTTGCAGAGGCCTACGAGGTAGGTGAAGATTTCATCGCCTCCTAGCGCGGATGAAACCTGGGTTTCCATCGATAATGAATTCGGTATAGGCTGGTCGGCCCGCCGGGCCTCGAACCTGGATCGGACTCTTATAAGGAGCCTGCTCTGCCAATTGAGCTACGAGCCGGTCCATTATATGATCCCCAGTAACGTGAGGCGCAGGCACGTGGCCTCGGCGCTGATGTGCGTGATCCAATGACCGCCGGCTGCGAGCCACAGGTGCTGATGCTTTTCGTAGTCATCGATCAGCAAGTCGCCGGGCAGGCAATAGTTCGCCTTGTCCTTGGCGCGGCAGCAAATGACCTCAGGCATCGTGAACAGATTCTTGACGATCCATTCCAGCTTGTTGGCCTCAGCCTCGGCCACTGACGACGGGATGCCTGTTAAGACGATAGGGCTGTACGGGGCCAGGCGCGCCCACAGCACGTCAAGGTCCTTCATCGGGGGGATGCCCTGGTAGAAGCCCTTATGCGCACGCACGGCCTTCCAGTCCGTTCCTCCGGGCCTCTTAGGCACATAGCCAAAGGTCCTGAGGTAATGCCGGCTGAAGTCGGCCAGCACTCCATCCATGTCGACGTAGATTTGCATCAGGCGGCACCGTCCGATCCGTAAACCCCGCACGGCGCCTCGCCGTCCAGCACCTTGTCGTCTTTACCCGAGTCGCGATTGAAGTCGTGGCCCTTACGACTCAGTTCCCAGCGCCCACGGATCAACTCTGTCTGTCCGCAATAGCTGCCGTCCTCGGCGGGCACGGTCACCACGGCCCATCCGGACTCGTCACCCGGTGCGTAAATCTCGATGGGCATGTAGTCCGTCGGCTCGCCCTCGAACAGGATTTCCCAATCCACGGCTTGAACGTCCAGCGGTAGCCCAAGGGGCACACTGGCAAACTTGCCCTCGGCAGCCAGCTTCGCCAGCGTGACCGGGGGAGTCAGTAACTTATCGAGAATGTCTGCGGCGTTCATCGGCTACTCCTCCTCATCGTCTCGCCACGCTGCATTCCTCATGCGGGCCGTGGCGCCTAAATGGACGAACCTGTTGTAGCCATAATCGTGGGCAACGATGCGACCGTCGTACTCACCGAAATTCTGATACTTCAGATCGGTAAAGAAGCTCGGCATCTTTTCCGGAAAGCGGGATTTATCAAGGGGCTGAGTCCGTGACTGAATTAGCACTATACCACACGGGCTTATGGAATGGCAAGGAGCAAACCACTGGTCGGCATCGGTATCTGAGTTCTGTAGGTCGCACCATACTTCCCATTCCGCAGCATTCTGGAAAGAGTAACTTGCGGTCTCGATCTTGACGACCAGCGAGGGATCGGTGCCCAGCACAAACACGCCGCGACCAACGCCGCCGCCGAGCCACTTGCCTGTCATCGCGCGGAAGAAATCAAGGGAGATGATCCCTGTGAAATGGCCGGCAACACCATCCTCCGTTGCCGGAGGCCGTCTGATCGTGGCACCCGTCACTGATTACTCTCCGCATCACGATCGGCCGCCAGGTCCGCCGATTCCTGGCTGCGGTCGAAGTCAAGGTCCTTGGTGCCTTCGATGAAGGTCAGGTCGAGGTCCTTTTCCTTTTCGATCTCTTCGATCTCTTCCTCGAAGTCCAAATCTGTAAGCTCGCGCTCTTTCATGCGGTCGTGGATCGTGCGGAGGCTGATCGGTGCGCCGAGGGCCTTGGCCGTCATCCACTCGTTCAGCGTCTTGCCGTCCAAGCTGTCGTCGGCAAAGTCCAGATTCGGGTGGACCTTAACCTTGGAATCATCCTGGCCAAGCCAGCGCGCGGCCTTCTTGAGGATTTGCTCCAGACCAAAGGCGCCCGCAAGCACGATCTGGTTTAACGTCGCGGTGCGTGCCGCCACGCGGATTTTAAGCGCGTCACCGGACTCCTTTTCGCGACTGACACTATCTATCAACTGGCCGCTCTTTTCGCTGGCCTGCCGATAGTCGTTCTCCAGGGCGGCCCGTTGCTCCTTAAGGCCTTCACTGTCGACGCCGATGTACTTGGCGTCGTTTCCGGCGCCGGCAGGCAGTTCGATGGATGCGTTCGCGCCCGTGCGGAATACCGTTTCCCCCTCGACGCCGCCGCCCACCGCACCAATGACCACGAGCGTGTCTTGGCCTTGCATGAACAGGGATTGCCGGTAGTCAGCTTCCCCCCGGTAAATGGTGAGCGCCAGGCGACCCAGGCCCAGGAGGGGGGGAGCGTCCGGCTCAGGCACGATATCCTTCGCGTTGATGAATACGAACGGGATCTCGTCCAGCGTCTTGCCGCCGATGGAGGGCTGCACCAACTCTATCGCGTTGAAGCCCGCTGACTCGTCATCGAACATGCCCGTCGAGTAAATGCCCGTTGAC
>SDBV01000241.1_pt1 | contig 75275 bp, 73 predicted proteins | sample 2277081 | NCBI WGS metagenome assembly SDBV01 (sample SAMN10402039, study PRJNA504765) | marine sediment metagenome | isolation source: marine sediment core GS10_PC15, 223 cmbsf | place: Arctic Ocean: Southern Knipovich Ridge | collected 2010
ATGTTAGAGGAAGTCTGATAGAACCTAAAGAATTTCCGCAGGAAAGGGATGTAACAGGCGAGTATCCGAGAATTGGCGTGTTTGTTTGTCACTGCGGTTCCAATATTGCGGGAGTTGTAAATATTCCGGAAGTTATAGAGTATACTAAAACATTATTGGGTGTGGTTTATTCCGAAGATAATATGTACACCTGCGCGAACGACACTCAGGAAAAGATTAAGGAAACAATAAATAAACATAATATAAACAGGGTAATAGTAGCATCATGTACTCCCAGAACTCATGAACCGCTGTTTAGAAATACGATTCGTGAAGCAGGCCTAAACCCATATCTTTTTGAAATGGCCAACATCCGGGACCAGTGCTCCTGGGTTCACATGGAAAGCCCGGAAAAAGCAACAGTAAAAGCGAAAGATCTTATTCGCATGGTTGTAGCAAAATCTTTTTATCTGGAACCTCTGTACAGCATCTCTTTATCTGTTAATAATGATGTTCTTGTTTTAGGCGGCGGTATGGGAGGAATGACAGCTGCACTCGGCCTCGCGGATCAGGGTTTTAAAGTAAGTTTAATTGAAAGAGAGGATAGTCTTGGAGGAAACTTAAGAAACATTTATTTTCTTAACGGTAATGTTGATCCTCAGAAAGAACTGATAAAAGTAATAGATCGGATATCCGGACATGCAAATATTAAAGTATGGACAGGTGCAAAAGCTAAAGAAGTGGAGGGCTTTATCGGGAACTTTAAAACCATTATTGAGCAGAATGGAAACACCACGGAAATTGAACATGGGGTAGTTATAGTGGCTACCGGTGTAAAACAGTATTTACCGGATGAATATAACTATGGCATGGACAACCGGGTTATTACTCAGTGCAAACTGGAACAAAGACTGATAAATAAAGAGTTTACAGCAAAGCGGGTAGTAATGATCCAGTGTGTTGGTTCTCGGGAAGGAGAAAGGATGTACTGCAGCCGGATTTGCTGTTCTCAGGCCATAAAAAATTCCATAAAGATCAAAGAGAATAATCCGGATACAGATGTTTATATACTCTACAGGGAAATAAGAACGTATGGATTCCGTGAAAAGTACTATACAAAGGCCAGAGTGCTCGGTGTAAAGTTTGTACGTTATAATATTGACAGGAAGCCTTCCGTATCTACAGTTTCATCAAATGGGAGTGATAGATTACAGGTTGAGGTGAGAGATCACATATTAAAAGATACGCTTTTAATTGATTGTGATCTTTTAGTACTTGCACCGGCTATAATTCCACAGGATGATGCAGAAGATGTAGCTAAAATGCTAAAAGTTCCACTTACAAAAGAAAGGTTCTTTCTAGAAGCACACATGAAGCTTCGGCCTGTTGATTTTTCTACAGCCGGTATTTTCCTTGCCGGAATGGCTCATTCACCTAAAAGTATAGATGAAACAATTGCTCAGGCAGAAGCAACAGCCGGCCGCGCTGCTACGATTATTTCAAAAACTGAATATATTCCGGAGGCTATTGTTTCTTCGGTGGATGAAGAAATATGTGCCGGCTGCGGTATCTGTGCTGCTGTATGCAGTTATGATGCATCCGAGATTGTTACAATTAGAGGCAGAAGAATTGCCAGGTTTAATAAAGCACTTTGCAAGGGCTGCGGGGCCTGTGCGGCAGCATGTCCTTCCGGTGCTGTTCAGCAGCTTGGATTCAGGCCCAAACAAATTGCGAACATGATAAGTTCCGTATTGGAGATATAATGTGATTGTTAAGAATTTCTGTGAAGAAGTTAAAGAGCGAAGCAAACAGGATTTAAATCTCTGTTATCAATGTCTCAAATGCACTGCAGGCTGCCCCGTTGCAAGACATTTTGATTATAAACCAAATAGTATAATTCGTCTAATTCAATACAGCAACAGGGAGAAAGTACTAACAAGCAAAACAATCTGGTTATGCATATCCTGTATGAACTGCGGGGCACGCTGCCCAAACAAAGTGGATATAAGCAGCATAATAGATGCATTAAGAGAAATGGCCATGGAATCAGAATATAAATACAAAGTAGAAAAAAATGTTGTCCTGATCCATGAAGAGTTTTTAAGATCAATTAAATGGTGGGGAAGGCTGCATGAAGCAACATTCTTTATAACATATATGTTCCGAAGTTTTGATTTTTTCAAGCCTCTTCCTTCCGGTGCTAAACTAATGTCCAGAAGAAAACTTCCGTTTATACCTCATAAGATAGAGGGGATAAATGAGATACGTAAAATATTTGAAAAAATATACGGAGAAACAAACAAAAATGAAAGGAAAGAATAAATGATTGAAGTTTCTTTTTTTCCGGGGTGTACAGCTCATTCAACAGGTATAGAATACAGTATGTCCATGCATGCTGTGGTTGAAGCTCTCGGTCTTACATTTAAAGAAATAGAAGACTGGAATTGCTGCGGTGCTGCAGCGGCTCACAGTTTAAATAATCTGATGGGGCTGGCACTGCCTGCAAGAAATATAGCAAAAGCCCAGGAGCGAGAACTTCCTCTTGCTGTTCCGTGCGCAGGCTGTTTTAATGCAATTAAAAGAGCTCAGTTTGCACTTACTAATGATAAGGATATGAGAGAAAAATTAGAAGATATTGTCGGCTTTACATATAAGGATAATCTCGAAGTAAAATTACTACATGATATAATTCAGGAAAAAATAGGCTTTGATAATCTTAAAAAATATATTAAAAAACCACTTACAGATCTTAATGTAGTTTCCTATTACGGCTGCGCCATGGTGCGTGAGCCCGCAGTTGTACAGATGGGTGATTATGAAAATCCTCTATTCCTGGATGATATTGTAGAAATTCTTGGCGGTAATGCTCTCGACTGGTCGTATAAGACAGATTGCTGCGGAGCGGATCTGGGATTGTCACATGGGAAAATTGCAAAAGAGATATCAAACAAGATAGCCGATATGGCAGTGGAGGCAAATGCGGATTGTATAATGGTAAGCTGCGGTCTCTGTCAGATAAACCTCGATATGAGGCAGTCCGGAATGGGCCGGAAAAAAATTCCTGTATTTTATTTTACAGAACTAATGGGAATTGCTATGGATCTTCCGGATCGGAATAAATGGTGGGTAAGGCATATTGTTAATCCAAAACCGCTATTAAAATCCATGAATCTATTAAAGACAGGGTAAGGATTGGTTTAAATGAGCAAGAGTATAAACAGAAATGTAATGGTAATTGGCGGGGGTATTGCAGGAATACAGTCTGCATTGCTTCTTGCAGAAAAAAACCACAAAGTTTACATGATAGATAATGCTCCTGCTATTGGCGGATATTTTCCCCTTTTAGAACGTACCTTTCCAACCAATTCATGCGGCATATGTTTTATGAGTCCGAAACCGCCTGCCTATTGTCCTATATATGAGAATGAATTTCATGATAATATTGATATAATCAGTAACTGTGATATTCAGGAAGTAAGCGGGAAGGCAGGTAATTTTACAGTATCGTATTCCGTAAGGCCGGGATATGTTGATGGTAATAAGTGTGATAAGTGTAAAAAATGTGAAGAAGCCTGCCCTGTAGAAGTTAAAAGGAAGCTTGGCGGCGGATTAGAAATCAGAAAAGCAATTTTCCTTCCTTTTATGCAGGCCATTCCTCACTATTATTCGATTGATGAGAAAGCCTGCACAAAATGTGGCGAGTGTTTGAAAGTATGTTCTCCCGGGGCTATAAATTTAGAAGCAAAAGTTAGTAATGGAGTGCTTGAGGTAGGAGCAATAATACTGGGATTTGGATTTGAGCAAAATCCCGGCAATATAAGATCCGAATACGGATTTGGCAGGTACAAGAATGTACTTTCAAGTATTCAGTATGAAAGGATGCTGAGTTTTTCCAGTACTTTTAAAGGACAGCCTGTCCGTTTATCCGATAAGAAGAAAATAAAAAAATTAGCTTTTATTCAATGCGCAGGTTCCCGCGATATATCATGCGATCGCGGTTATTGTTCAAGTGTCTGCTGCAGGATTGCAACAAAGCAGTCTATGATCTCTAAATCGAGATCTGAAGATCTGGATATTGCTATCTTCTATATGGACATCCGTGCTATGGGTAAAGAGTACGAAAAGTATTATACAGAATCTAAAGAGAAATACAAAATACGATATATAAGAAGTGCTGTATCAGGCTTGAGAGAACTTCAATCGAGTAAGAACTTATTAATTACCTATGGATCTGATAATGGAGATTTAATAGATGAGGAATTCGATACAGTTGTTCTTTCATTAGGTTTTGCACCTCCTCTAAACATAAAAAATATTTCTAAAAACCTTGGAGTTAAATTAAATGAATACGGTTTTTGTGAAACAGAAGAATTCCACCCCACGGAAACATCTGTACCGGGAATATTTGTTGCAGGAGCTTTCAGGGAACCCAGGGATATACCGGAGTCTGTAGTGGATGCCTGCAGTGCGGTTGCAGATGTATCCATGCTTCTTGACAATAAAGAAACAGAACGTGAAACTGAAACTGCCATAATAGATGATAATCCATCTATTAATGATGATGATGAATTACGACTGGGTATTTTTGTTTGTGATAAACATAATATAATAAAAAAACAACTCGATCTTGTTGAGATACTAGGTGAGCTTGGTATGGATAAGGAAATTATCAGACTAAAAAGAGTTGACTTCACTGTAATGGAAACAGGATTACTGGAAGTTAAAGACCTTATAGAAGAGCATAATTTAAACAGAGTCATAATTGCAGGTTACCGTTGTCTCGAAATTAATAGATACATTAAAACCCATACCAGTATCCTTGGAGCATACTCCAATTTAATAAGCCTTGCTAATATAGGTGAGCAATGCGCAAACGTCCACAATGACGATCCAATATCTGCTACTAAAAAGGCATATAGCTTAATTCTGGCAAGTATGGAAACAGCAAGACTAAACATACCCAGGAAGAGAGGCAAAAAAACACTGAACAGGCGGGTTCTTGTGATTGGCGGAGGCATCTCCGGTCTTTCATGCTGTTTAAGCCTTGCTGAACAGGGAATGGATGTAACTCTTATAGAAAAAGAAGTGAATTTGGGCGGCAATGCCAGGTTCATTTATTACACCTTAAAAGGTTTTGATGTTCAAAAACTGTTAAAAGAAATTATTGATAAGGTAGAAAAACATCCGGATATAGAAATTTATAAAGATTCCAAACTTGTAAAACTGGATGGAACCTGGGGCAGTTTTTGTTCAGTAATAAATACCAGGGGTAAATCGGAGACTGAAATAAAACACGGCGCTGTTGTTTTTGCTGTCGGCGGACATGAAATTAAACCTGAAGAATACCTTTTTGGAGAAGATCCCAATGTAATAATCCAGAGAGAATTTGAACGTATGATTTTCTTTAAGGAAAAAAACATAGACAGGGTTAAAACAATTGCAATGATCCAATGTGTTAACTGCAGAAATGACAGCCATCCATACTGCAGCCGTATCTGCTGTCTCCATGCTGTTAAAAATGCCCTTAAGCTGAAAGAATTAAATCCGGATGTAAATATTTACATTTTTTACCGGGATATTCGAACATATGGATTCTATGAAAAATATTATCTTTTAGCGCGTAAAAAAGGGATAATATTTATTAGATACGAAGAACAGGAAAAGCCTCAGGTAAGGTCTATAAATAATAGGCTTGAATTGTCATTTTTTGACAGGTTAATCAGTGAAAATATGACAATTCAGCCTGAGTTTATTGTTTTAAGTAATGGTATAGAGCCTAATAACAATATTGAATTGGCCTTAATCGCGGATATTGAAATGACAAAAGAAGGCTTCTTTGCAGAAGCCAATCCCAAATCCGCACCGCTCGATTCAATTGACCGGGGGAAGTTTTTCTGTGGTATCTGCCACTCGCCTAATTTATTGGAGAATGTGATTTGTCAGGGAAAAGCTGCAGCTGCCCGTGCTTCAGTTTTATTATGGAACAGAGAAAGCAATTTTTCTGACAGTCAGGCTTTTGTAAAGGACAGAAAATGTACAGGATGCGGAATATGTGTTTCTGCCTGTCCTTTTAATGCCCGATCTATTAATCCTGTTACAAATAAGGCTGTAGTAAAGGAAGATATTTGTAAAGGCTGCGGAATCTGTGTTGCAGCCTGTAAAAATGGTGCATCACAGCAGTATGATTTTGAGAAAAAAGAAATAATACGCGAACTGGATCAGATACTGGTTTAGAAATTGCGTCATAAATAAACAGTTTCCGGAGGTAAAACGTGGCTGAATTCGAACCCAAAATTGTAGCATTTTTATGCAACTGGTGTACTTATACAGGAGCGGATCTTGCAGGAACAAGCCGGCTTCAATATCCGGCAAACATACGGATAATTCGGCTTATGTGTACCGGAGCAGTGGATACGATCTATGTTTTAAAAGCACTAATCGAAGGAGCAGATGGAATACTGATTGGCGGATGTCATCCGGGAGACTGTCATTATCAGAACGGAAACTATAAAGTACGCAGGCGTATGGCGATTTTAAAACAGATACTAAAGGGTTTTGGGTATGATGAAGATCGCGTGTGGCTCAGATGGATTAGTGCATCTGAAGGAAAACTTTTTGCAGACACTGTAATAAGCATGGTCGATGAACTTAAAAAAAAGGGCCCGAATCCAATTAATAAGTTATGGACAGCATAAATGCATCTTAATGAGGTATAAGGTAATGAAATCGAAAACCATATCAGTAAAAAACGGGAATACACTGGATACTATTCGTAATTTTTTAACCCGGCTTTTAAAAAATAAATTTTTGGATGGAATACTGGCGCCCATGTTACTTCCCGGTGGGGACGGATTTGTTCAGAGCTTGATACAGGATCCGGATTTACTTAAAAAAGTTAATCCTACAGCTCCTACTATTGCAGTACAATCTGCCAGAATTCTAGCAGATCTTACTTCCGGATCTTCTAAAGGAACATTAATAGGTGCAGTATTAAAATCATGCGAACTACGGGCGGTAACAGAACTGGCTAAGTTCCTGCAGATAAAATTAGACAATGTAGTGACTATCGGAATAGACTGTCCTGGTACCTGTGAAGTTAAAGATTATGCCGAAGCAGTAAAAAATAATACCGGAATTCCGGAGAAGATATTCTGGAATACATTTAAAGATGGAACTTTTAAATCACAGGAAGGATTATCTTTAAGAAACGCCTGTAAGATCTGTGAGTATCCGGCTCCTATGAATGCAGATATAACTATTGGTTTAATCGGATTTGATACGCAGAAAGAAATCTTAGTAATGGCAGGAGAACGTTTCGAGAAACAATTTAAGGAGAAACTTTCCATAGAACTAAATGAAATGATTCCGGATAAACGACGTATTACTATAGAAAAAATAAAATCCCGGCACATGGAAAACAGGACCAGGATCTTTAATGAATTAAGCGAAAAAACCGAAAACTTTAATGATCTGTTAAAGCTGTTGTCCACATGTATCCGCTGTCATAACTGTATGAATGCATGCCCGATTTGCTACTGCAAGGAGTGTGTTTTTAAATCTACAGTATTTGAACATAATTTAAATCAATACTTAAATCTGGCAAAAAGAAAAGGCGCTATTCGAATGCCGACAGATAATCTAATATTTCACCTGACCCGGTTAAGCCATATGGCTACATCATGCACCGGCTGCGGTATGTGCGAAAGCGCATGTCCGAATCAACTCCCGATTTCAAGTTTATTCGGAATGATGGGGGACAAATTGCAGGAGATGTTTAAATATGTGCCGGGCAGATCTATAGAAGAAGAACCGCCGGTATCAGTATTTAAACAGGATGAACTTCATAATGAAACAGGAAGTGGAGGATGATACATGCAAGATAAAGTTATTATTGTTGAAGATCTGGATAAAAAATTTAGTGATGAAGTAGCTATGCTGCCAGGTGGAGAAAATATAAAGAAATGTTTTGCATGCGGTACTTGCGCTTCCGGATGTCCCGTTACAAATATAGATGAGGAATATAATTCCAGAAAAATTATACGCCAGGTTCTTTTTGGTATGCGTGATGATGTATTAAAATCACCTTTAATATGGTTCTGTATTATGTGTTACCGTTGTTATGCACGATGTCCTCAACAGGTGAACTTTACAGATATTATGAGAGCATTAAGATATCTGTCAATAAAGCATGGTTATGCACCCGCGGAAATGTTTCAGGATTCAAATGAAGTAGATAAATATGCTCAGATAATCAGGCGGGATATGATAAAAAACACCGTAGAAGGAAGAAAGCAGGTAATTGAAGAACTAAAAAAAAGGATCGGTAAAATTAACGGATAGGAAGAGAATATGAAGATATTAAAAGAAATATTATTTAGCTATGAATGGTAATGGAGTATTGTGAATGTATAAAAAGGCAGCTGTTATAGGCGGGGGAATTGCCGGAATTCAGGCAGCTCTGGATCTCGGTGAAATGGGTATAGAAACTTATCTGATAGAAAAGGATCCCTCTATCGGAGGAAGAATGGCCCGCCTGGACAAGACTTTTCCCACAAATGATTGTGCTATGTGTATTCTTTCGCCTAAACTAGTAGAAGTGGGCAGCCATCCTTATGTTACGATAATAAGCAATGCAGAAATTATAAACCTTAAAGGTTCTGTTCCAAACTTGAAATTGCAGGTTTTAAAGAAACCCCGGTATGTTATAGAGGAGAAATGCACAGGATGCGGAGTATGTATGTCCAAATGTCCTACAAAAATTCCGGATCCTTATAACAAGGGATTAAACAAAACCAAATGTATCCGTATACCTTTTCCTCAGGCAGTTCCGGCTATACCGGTTATGGATAAGGATCACTGTATCTTTCATAAACGCGGAAAGTGTAAGATCTGCCAGAAATTCTGTCAGGCCGATGCAATAGACTTTGAACAGAAAGATCAAATTATAGAGCTGGAGATTGGTTCTGTTATTTTAGCCTGCGGTTCCAGGGAATTTGATGCCGGATTAAAAGCAGAGTATGGTTACGGTGTATTTCCAAATGTGATGACCAGTATAGAATATGAAAGAATATTAAGCGCTTCCGGCCCAACAGAGGGACATGTAACAAGGCCGTCGGACGGAAAAGAACCCGGAAGAATCGCTATACTTCAATGTGTAGGTTCCAGGGATACAAAAGCAGGTAATGATCATTGCTCTGCTGTCTGCTGCATGCAGGCTGCCAAGGATGCTATTATCACTCAGGAACATTTACCCAATTGCCGGACAACCATATTCTATATGGATTTACGTTCTTATGGAAAAGGATTTGACAGATTTGTGGATCGTGCAAGAGATAAACATCAAACCCGATTTATCTGCAGCCGTATTTCTTCTGTAGAAGTAGATCCGGAAACTGAAAACTTATATATTCAATACATCACGGAGCAGGGAAAAATAAAAAAGGAAGAATTCGATCTCCTTATTCTATCCGTTGGGCTGGAACCTTCAGCCGATTCTATAAATGCGGCAAAGCAGACAGGAATACTAATGGATACCAGGGGTTTCCTTTCCGTAAGCACTCTAACACCGGTTAGTACAAACCGTGAAGGGATCTTTGCCTGCGGAAGTATATCCGGGCCCAAAGATATTCCGGAATCGGTAATGGAAGCAAGCGGCGCTGCATCTGCAGTGGGAGCGCTTTTGGGTGAATTACAGAGTGTTAAAAAATATATTGATTATCCCGCGGAAAAAGATATAAGGGGAGAACCTCCCAGGATCGGAGTTTTCGTATGCAACTGCGGTATTAATATCGGTTCGATTGTTAATGTTCCGGAAGTTGTAAATTATATCTCTACTTTAAAAGGAGTAAAACATGTAGAAGAGTATTTGTTTGCATGTGCGGGGGACTCGCAGAAATCAATTAAATCTGCAATAAATAAGAATGGCCTTAACCGTATCGTGATCTGTGCCTGTACTCCCAGGACACACGAGCCTTTATTCCAGAAAACTCTTAAAGAATCGGGACTTAATCCGTTTCTATTTGAATTTGCAAATATCCGTGAACAGTGCTCCTGGGTCCACCAGAAAGAACCGGAAAAAGCTACGGAAAAGGCAAAGGATCTGGCCAGACAGGCCATCGTAAAAGTAATTCCTGCAGAGCCTCTATATATGAAAAGTCTGAGTGTTAAAAAAGATGTCCTTGTAATTGGCGGAGGGCTTGCAGGAATGACTGCTGCATTAGATCTTGCTTCACAGGGATTTCCCATTCATTTAATAGAGAAGGAAGAAGTACTCGGAGGGAATTTAAGGAAACTGCATAGTACGCTAAATGGCGAAATAACTTCTAATATCTTAGTTTCACTTACTGCAAAAATCAACAATAATAATAAAATAAATATTTATAAAGGAACCGGAATTAAAGAAATAACCGGTTTCGTAGGGAACTTTAGAACAGTCCTTAAAAAATCACCTGCAAATAATAAACAAGATACAATTGAACATGGCGCTGTTATTATTGCAACCGGCGGCGAAGAATTTCAACCGGAACAATACCACTATGGTAAGGATGATCGTATTGTAACCCAATTACAGCTTGAGAAAATGCTGTTTAATGATGACTCAACTAATGTGTCCAATTTGAAAACCGTTTTAATGATTCAGTGTATCGGTTCAAGAGATGAGGTGAGGCCTTTCTGCAGCCGGGTATGCTGTACCCATGCAATTAAAAATGCACTTAAACTAAAAGAAATAAATCCAAATGCTCAAATATATGTTTTATTCCGTGATATCAGGACATATGGCTTAAAAGAAAAATTTTATCGTTTAGCTCGTGAAAAAGGTGTAAAATTTATAAGATTTGATACAGAAGATATGCCGGAAGTGCTTATAAACAATAATAAACTTGTTGTAAATGTTAAAGACAGAATTCTAAATAGAACACTTAACTTTAATCCGGATCTTATTGCTCTAAGTACAGGTATTATTCCAAATCCGGATAATAAATCTCTATCACAGTTTTTAAAAGTGCCTCTTAATGAAGATGGTTTTTTTCTGGAGGCGCATGTAAAGCTCCGGCCTGTAGATTTTGCAACAGATGGTATTTTTGTTTGCGGCCTTGCACATTATCCGAAAGATATCGGGGAAACAATTGCTCAGGCAAGGGCTGCTGCAGGCAGGGCAGCAACGATCTTAAGTAAAGATACAATAGAAGCCGGAGGCAAGGTCTCTACCTTAAGAGAAGAATACTGCAATGGCTGCGGAGCCTGTGCTTTAGTTTGCGCATACAATGCTATAGAAATAGATTCGGAAAAAAGAATTGCGGTAATAAATGATGCCCTGTGCAAGGGCTGTGGTGCGTGTGCTTCTACCTGCCGTTCTGCGGCAATAGATCTTAAAGGATTTAAAAATGAACAAATACTGGAAGCACTTGCAATTATTTAAAAATTAAATGCGATATTTAGCAGGAGTAAATATATGGATAAGTGGGAACCAAAAATCATAGTGTTTCTCTGCAATTGGTGCTCTTACGCGGGAGCGGATCTTGCCGGAGTCAGCAGGATCCAGTATCCGCATAACATTCGAATAATTCGCGTTCCCTGTTCGGGAAGGATAAATCCATTATATGTTGTTAAGGCATTGCAGAAAGGAGCAGATGGAGTTCTGGTTTCCGGATGTCATCCCGGAGATTGTCATTATGTTAGCGGAAATTATTATGCCAGGCGAAAGTTCGCACTGCTTAAAAATTTCCTGGTATACTTAGGTATAGAACCGGAACGTGTACAATTTTCCTGGGTATCTGCTTCCGAAGGAAATCTCTTTGCTGCATTAATAGAAAAAGTTGTAAATGATATAATTCAACTTGGAAAATCAAATAAACTGGTAAAAAGGATATAACATTAAAAAATGAATGAAGCCTGTGATAAGCTAAAAAAAACAGTTAAAGATCTTCTTTCTAAAGAAAAAATAGATCTTTTTATCGGTTATGAACAGGGAACAATCCCTAATCGCAGCAGGCCGTCTTTTGTAAAACAGATTACTGAAGCAGACAGACTGGTTCTGGATGTCTATTGTTCAAATAATCTGGCTGTTTATCTTCCCTCTGTATTCCAGATAGTAAAAAAAAGTGAAAGCCTGCCTATCGTCGGAATTGCAGCAAAAGCATGTGACATCAGGTCTATTGTAGAGCTTATTAAGGAAAAGCAAATTCCCAGGGAAAATATCATTATTGTCGGAGTTCCCTGTGATGGGGTTGCAGACCTTAACAAACTTCAAGAACAAAAAAACATAGAAACTGATAAAAATAAAGATCCAATTCTTTCAGTTGCCTGCCTTGAATGTGATAGTTCCAATTTAGATAAATCAGATATTATTATTAAAGGTGAATTAAAGAAAAATAAAAAAGCGACTTTCAGGGAGGTTAAGGCATTTGAAAAAAAACCTATAGAAGAGCGCTGGAATTATTTTAAAAGCGAGATATCAAAATGCATCCGTTGTTATGCGTGCAGACAGGCCTGCCCCAATTGTTACTGCAAGGTATGTTTTGTGGATCAGTCAAAACCGGGCTGGGTGGACAGAGGAAATGATCTTTCCGATGTAATGCTCTACCAGATTGGAAGAATATTTCACCAGGCAGGCCGATGCGTAAGCTGCGATGCCTGTGTCCGGGCCTGTCCTATGGGAATAGATCTCCGAACTTTTACTCAAAAACTTGTTAAAGACGCTAAAGAATTATTCCAATATACATCCGGTATGTCAATGGATGACACACCTTTGCTATGCACATTTAAACAGGATGATAAACAGGATTTTATCACAGAACCTAAGGTAGGACCGGAGGAGAATAGTTAATGCAGCAGGGCTTAATAAAAAAGAATAATTTATCATCACTTATCAGTTCAATATTAAAACAAAATATAGTATTTGCACCTGTAAAACATAGTTTTGGTATCGCACTCTCTGAAATAAAATCAGCAGAAGAGATGGATTTTGATTATTTAAGCCTTAAAATTCCTCCCAAAGGTTTATTTTTCACTCAGAAAGAAGAAATTTATTCTTACGGTGATGTTTCAGCTGATGTTTCAACAATAAAATCCCCACTCCGAAATAGCAAGACTGTTATCTTTGGGGGGAGCCGTCCATGTGATGCCAGGGCACTTTGTCATTTAGATAGTGTCTTTTTTAAAGATATATATCAGGATCCTTATTACATATCCAGACGAGAAAAAACTCTAATAATCTCAAAAGCATGCAGCAAACCTTTAGATACCTGTTTCTGTACTTCTTTTGGAGGCAGTCCTTCCGGAAAAGAGGGTTCAGATATTCTAATATTTGAAATCGATGACTATCTTTTCTTTGAAACATGTTCAGATTCCGGCCTGGATTTCATGAGAGATTTATCAGAACATTTTACCAAACCGGGAAAAGCGGAAAATAAAGCAAAAAATGATATGATAAAAATTGCAGAAAAAAAAGTTATACCAATTGTCAGGGACAATACAAATGAGAAAGTTAGTGAAAAATTAAAGAAGATTTATAACACAGCCCCATGGGATACTCTGGCAATGAGATGTCTGGGTTGTTCTATTTGCACTTATTTTTGTCCAACATGTCACTGCTTTGCCATTATTGATGAAAATACATCTTCGGGAGGAAGGCGCAGCAGAAACTGGGATTCCTGTATGTTTCCCCACTTTTTCCGTGAAGCTTCGGGGCATAATCCGAAAATGTCAAAAGGAGCAAGGATGAAACAGCGAATTATGCATAAATTTAATTATACAGTTGAAAATTTCGGAGAAACCTTTTGTGTAGGCTGCGGCCGATGCATTAATAACTGCCCTGTTAATATAGATATTAGAGAAATTATTAGCGAGATTATCAAATGAATAATGAATCTTTAATAAATCCATATATTCCTAAAATGACAACTGTTAAAAATATTTATATAGAAAACGGAATGAAAGATATAAAAACTTTTGAACTTGTTTTCTCCGGAGAGAATAACAGCTTTAATTTTACCTGCGGCCAATTTGCAATGCTTTCTGTAGAGGGAGTTGGCGAAAGTCCGATTGGGATTGCTTCTTCACCGCTGGACAAAGAGTTCTTACAGTTCACAGTTAAGCGATATCCCAATGGGCTGGTTACAAGTGCTCTTCATAATCTTGAAGAAGGTTCTCAAATTGGCGTAAGAGGCCCCTATGGAAAACCATTTCCAATGAAGGAAATGAAAGAAAAAAATATTGTAATTGTCGGAGGCGGATTTGCCTTTACAACTCTAAGATCTACAATTAGATTTCTATTGCATGAAAAAAACAGGCCTGATTATAAAGACATTACTGTTATATACGGTGCCCGTAATTCGGATGAGCTTATCTATAAACCGGAGCTTAAAGAGTGGGAAAAAAGGGATGATATAAACATTGTTCTAACAGTAGACAACGGAGATGATAAATGGAAGGGCAGGGTAGGTTTCGTTCCTGCAGTACTTCAGGAAGTTGCACCTTCGCATAAAAATGCTATAGTATTGGTATGCGGGCCGCCTATAATGTTAAAATTCACTATGGGCCCTCTACTTAAGATTGGATTTACCGAAGAAATGATTATAACCTCATTAGAAAGAAAAATGAGCTGCGGAATTGGTAAATGCGGACGTTGTAATGTCGGTTCCAGATATGTTTGCAAAGACGGGCCGGTTTTTAACTATAAACAAATACTAAACCTGACTGAAAAGATTTTCTGATAGTATTTATCTATTATACAATTTAATAAATTTCATGCCCGCTTCGCTCAAGCACGCAAAGGACACGGAGGTTTTTATTATACTTACATTATTTCTGTGAATTTTGTACATTAATGTGACTTCTTTTAGGTATAAATAAATTTTATAAGGAAGGCTGAGAATATTTAGAATATATTGTGGTTAGTAATTTTGCAATGAGTTTTAGTAAAATTATTGCTAATCCAAATTATTTGAAAGTATATACTTATAAACTTGAAAAGAATACTGTAAAGCTATCTCAATAACAGTATTACCGCTATTATTAACAACATTAATTTCTGCACCTCTTTCTATCAATAAGATAGCATTTTCAGGTTGGTTGTATTTAGTTGCCAACATAAGTGCTGTCCAGCCATTATTATTAGCTGCATTTATATCAGCACCACTTTCTATTAATAATCTGGCAATTTCCGAATTATGCGCAATAATCTGATACATTAAAATATTTCTATCTCTATAAAAATTTGATGCAAGTACTTCTTCTTCTCTAATTAAATTAAGAATTTTTACAAAATCATTTTCATTAATAGCATCAAGAAAAGCAATTAATATTTCTTCCGTACCTTTTCTTAATACACAATTACTGTTTATATGCATCTTTTCATCATTTATTGTAAAAACGGATTCATAATTACCTTGAATTATATTCTCATCTAATGGTATACCTGAAAACTCAACATCTACTCTGATATCTGAATTATTTCCATAAGTTGTAAAATATAATTTATCATCTTTTTCAATAAGTTCACAATCTTTAAAAGTATATGCAGGATTTACTGAATAAAAATATTCAGGATATGTAATAATATATTTATCATCCTGTTTTAAAATTTTAAATCTGTTTCTGTACAGCCTATCCTGATTTGAGTTAAACTGATCATCAATTACCTCATCAAATTTATATTCAATTACCCAGTTACCTATTAAGTAATCACCTAAAATTGTTTGTTCGTCAAGTTGTTCAACTTGTTCTTCAATCGGCTTATTACTTACTACTGTCTGTTCAATTTCCTTTTCTGTTTCAACATTATTTATGTTTGATTCTTCAGATGAAATACATGAAGAAAGTAACAGCATAATAAATAATATTAATAAAATAATTCCTATATTTTTCATTCTTTTCTCCTGGTCTGATAAATTTAGATTAAAATATATTCTGAAAGTATGTTAAGTGATTTTATCACTACATATTCCGGATTTTAACAGCAAACTTTAAAATTACAAAATATTTCAGAACTTTAACAAGTGAATAAAATACTTTAACCTGAATTGTGTCTAAATCGACACAATTTGTATCAGTAATATATTTTTAACTTACTGAATAAATTATCACATAAAGAAAAAATATCTCTCAAAAAACTTGCAACTTACGGTGTGAAATAAAGAAAATGGCAGTCTGCCAACAAAAAAGACTATTAACTTATCAGAATAAATCCACACTTTCATCAAATCCCCCCCCCCAATGAAAAAACAAGCATATTGCAATGTCAGTGAAATCATTCAGCAGTCAGGCGGGGAAACATGTCCCCGAAGCATCAGAACCTCAAAGCCATATCTAATTAAACTTATTAGTCTCGTTCTGTTCTGCGAGGGGGCATGTTTCCCCGCCTGATTGTACATAAATAAATAATAATATATTCAAACATCGTAAAATGCTTGCTTGACAATGCAATACTCTAGGTGTAATCTATAATTTAAATACAACACAGTAAACTGGGAAAATTAGAATATGTTTTTAAAAAGTATAGAGCTTCTTGGATTTAAATCATTCGCGGAACGTACTCGTATAGATTTTCAGTCGGGAATAACAACTATTCTCGGGCCGAACGGCTGCGGTAAAAGTAATATAGTAGATGCTATAAAATGGGTTATAGGTGAACAGTCTTCTAAAATGCTCCGTGCAGAGAATATGAAAGAAATTATTTTTAATGGCACAGAGAACAGAAAACAGCTTAATGTTGCAGAAGTTACCCTTACGCTATTTAATAAAAACGACATCCTTCCCATCAAAGTGCCGGAAGTATCAATAAAAAGACGGTTATACCGTTCCGGTGAAAGTGAATACTTTATAAACAATAATCCCGTACGCTTAAAAGACGTTAAAGAGTTGTTTTTTGATACTGGTGTTGGAAAATCAGCATACTCTGTAATGGAACAGGGTAAAATAGACCAGATACTTTCAAATAAGCCGGAAGAACGGCGTTATGTTTTTGAAGAGGCTGCCGGTATTACAAAATATAAATTGAGAAGCAGGGAAGCAGAACGGAAGCTGGAAAAAACGGATGAGAACCTCAGGCAGATAGATAGTATTCTCGGAGAAGTTAGAAAAAACTATAATACTTTAAAAAAGCAAGCGGAGAAAACAAAGGAATACCGGGAAATAAGAGAAAAATTATTTGACCTTGAAAAAGATATACAACTGTTAAGATTAAAGGATTTTTTTAATAAACGCGATAGCAAAGATAATGATTTAAAAGCAAATTCAGAAAAGAAAGACAAAGTTCAATTACAAATTGATGGAATAAACGCGTCTATGGAACAGGGCATAGATCTTGTAAATTCTATGGAATCCAATCTAATAGAAAAACAGAAAAAACTTTATAAGCTGGATCTCGAAAAAAACAATAGAGACAGCCAGCTTAAAATCTTAAAAGAAAGAATAGAAGAACTCAACAGAAAAATCAGGGATGATGAAAACAGAGAAAATATCACAATGCAGAAAATAGAGAACCTGAATAATGAGCTTTTAAATACTAAAGAATCCCAGGAAGAAATAGTAAAATCAATAAAAGAAATAGAGAATAATATTAGTGGTTTCAAAAACGATATAGACCTTTTCTCTAAAAACATTGTGAAAAACGAAGAAACCATTCATGAAAATGAAAAGACAATAGAGAATATTGAAAGAACAATAGAATCACTTAGAAATGAACTTAGAGGTGTAACAGACGATATAGTTACGGAGCTCGATAAACAGCTTAAAGACTTAGGCTATTCATACAAGGAACGCATGAATATAGAGAAAGAGATTAGTGAAATTCTCGATATCTTAAAGATTCAGCTGCATGGTAAAAGCGATCTCATTAAAGATATTATTTCTTTCGGTAATAAAGAAAATACAAGTAATATTATCCTTGATATAAAAGAAAAGCTATTAGATTCAGCAGAACGTCTTGATAAACTTATAGAGCTGTTTAGTCAGTACAAAAAAGCAACACCGTCTTTTTTAGATGAGTTTCTGGCTCCGGACGGAATAATTACTAAAAAAAGGGATATTGATACTAAAATAAATGAAGCATATGTAAATATTACTACAAGAAAAAAAGAAAATGAATCTTCGAGAAACGAAATAAAAAACTTTAACTTGAAAATAAACGAATACAGAAAAACTTTGGAGGGCTTACGAGTTAACAGGGCAAGGATTCAGACAAAAAAAACATCTTTAGAAGAAGCAGAAAAAAGAATAAGCAGGGAAATATCGGAGCAGGAACACTTACTCAAGAAAAATGCTTTAGAAATTAAAGAAACAAAAGAAAAAATAAATGATATTAATTTATCTGTTAAAAGAAATCAGGAAGAACTTCATAAGATAACTTTAGAGGAAGAGGAACTTAAGAAAAACCTTTCCGGGCTGGAAGATGATATTACAAAAAAGAACAAAAACTTAATAGAAACAGAAAAAAAATTAAAAGTCAGCATGGATAAACTTTATCAACTTCAGGAAAAAGTTGAGAAAATTCATGTTGATTTAGTAGAAATTAAAACGAATATAAAAAATATATATGACAATTTTTCAGAAAAACATTCACGTGAACTAACAGAATATGAATCAAGAATGTTTTCCATAAAAATCCCGATACCGGAACTGCGGAATGAATTGTCGAGATATAAAACAAAACTTTCACAGCTGGGACACCTTAATCTTATGGCACCGGAAGCATACGAGGAAGTAAAAGAGCGGTATGAATTCCTAACCAGCCAGATAAATGACCTTACGAGTGCTAAGGAGAACCTTTCAAAGATAACAAAAGAAATAAAATCAGAATCTACAGAAATATTTTTAGACACTTATATTAAAATTAAAAAGAATTTTAATATAATGTTCCGCAGGCTTTTTGGCGGGGGCAGGGCAACTATAAAGCTTAATGAACCTGATAATGTTCTTGAGTCCGGTATAGAAATATTAGCGCAGCCTCCGGGGAAAAAATCGGACAACATCGCGTTACTCTCCGGAGGAGAACGGGCATTAACAGGTGTGTCTCTGCTTTTTGCAACTTATCTTGTAAAGCCTTCACCATTCTGTATTTTAGACGAAATTGATGCGCCTCTTGACGATTCAAATGTTGGCAGATTTATAAACCTATTAAAGGAATTTACAAACAAGTCGCAATTTCTAATAATCAGTCATAATAAAAGAACATTATCAAATTCAGATACATTATTGGGTGTTACAATGGAGGACACGGGTGTTTCTAAAATTGTAGCAGTTAAAATTAAGAATGAAGATAGAGATGAAAGAGCTTCTTGAAGTAGATAAAAATCAGGTTATTATTATTTTTGCAATAATCGGGCTATTAACAGTTATTGCAACATTGATTGTATTTTTATCAACAAAAGAAGAAGAGACTGAAGAGTATATACATCCGGAAATAGCTGATATAATGGGGGAAGAAAATTTAACAGTTTCCGATTTTTTATTAGAAAAGCCAGGACTTCTGGATTTTAATTCAGATTATTACTTGATAAGAAAGCAGTATGAAAAATGGGACTGGATTCAGGCAGAAAAATACTGGGTAAATATAAAGAGTATTCTAATCGATATTCTTTCAAGAGAAAATGACATTGAAATGGAGGACTTAATAAAAAGTATACCTTAAATAGTGTACCTTAAAATTGATGGAGGGGGGACCATGATTTTAAAAAATATCTTAATTATTACATTTATCTTTTTAGGTTTTTTATCTTGTGTCAGTGTAAATAAACTTGAAAACATAGGGGAACAAGACAATAACAATTCAGGAACACCGGAGCAAATTATTGTATATAATAAACCTGAAACACCAACCGATGAAATTATTTTGGAACTTATTTTACCGGAAATCTTACAGCCTGCATCCATAATATTAGAGAACAGCGAAGATATAGAAGTACTAAATAATAATAATATTCTTCATAAACCGGATATTGATTTATTACTCAACACTGATAATACTCAGGACAAACTTACAGAAGAGGAAGTTGTAAGAGAATATCTGCATCAGTACAATTCAAATACGAACAATTATAGTCAGGCAGATACATTTATGCAGATGGAAACAGACAGCTCAATAATCGAGGAAAAGTATAGTGAGACTACAACCTACAGAAATACAGAAGTAGAATTTTCAAATGATTATTATACAGAGGATTTATCCACAGATATGGAAGCTACTTCCGAGGACAGCCGGATATTTGCACGTATTGGTGATCCGATTACTATCAATCTTGAAAATAATGGATGGTTGTTTTTAGGTTCTGATAATAACGAACAGTTAAACGGACTAAAGCTTGTAAGCAGCGACCAGTCCGGAGGATATTCCAATTTCACTTTTAATGCACTTGAACTGGGATACTATGAATTAAAATTTCTTCATCAGGATAATATAAGAGGAATACAAACAACAGATACAATACATGTAACTGTTTTAACAGATACTGAATTTGAGAATAAATTAACTAATAACAATACAGATATAGGCGAAACGGATTTCACCTACGCTGAAAACCTTATGAATGCCGGGCAGTATGCACCTGCTGTAACTGAGTTTTTAAAGAATTACAGAGAGAGTAATTCATATTTAAATGATAGAATAGCGGAAGCGTATTCAGAAATGTCAAATCACAGCCTTGCCGTACAATACTGGCTTAAAAATATCAATACAAACGCGGAATATTCAGAAAAAGCCGTTTTAGGAATAGTAAATTCATCAATTGCTGCAGATGATTATGCAACACTATTAAGATATGTTAACAGATTGAGTAATATTTCAAGTTTAAGCATAGACGAGGTACTAATAGATCTTACAGAATACTATAAAAATAAACAGGATTATGAGGCGGCCATAGATACATATAACCAATTCATGACAAGATATTCATTCAGCAGGCTTTTAGATAAAATGTATTTCTTAATGGGTTCGTTATATGAGGAAAACTCTGCATACAGGGATTTTGAAAAAGCAGTTATTTTCTATGAAATGATATATGAGAATTTCCCGGAAAGCACTAACTCAAGGAATGCGCGTGAACGTGTAGATTATATAAACAGGCATTTTTTCTATATTCGGTAAAATAAATTTAATAAGCCTGTTTTGTGATATGTATTTTGTAATCCATTTTTATTTGAAAACATCATCCATAGAGTGGGTTTCACCATTTTTAATTTCCTTATCAGCTTTTTGTATACTTTCAAGAAATCCAGGGATTGATAAAAGCTGTGCTGTTTCCAGTAAACTCTCATAGTCTTCTTCTGACAATAGAATGGCATTACCTTCTTTAGATGTGGCTGTCCGGCACCAAATTTATAGCTATATTATTTCTATTTAAATATATCGATTTGGTGATGGACGCTTGTTTATAGTGGTTTTCTGATAGTTAAATATTTTAATCTATTTATTTTACTGTTTTATATCTCATCAGTGTTAATTCGCCATGTAATTTGTTGTTATAATCTATTCATAGCAAAATGTGAAAAAGGTATTAGATACGAGTAATTAAAAATCCGGTTAATATCCGTGTCTAATAATTTCAACTCATAAGTTGCAGTTCTATATAATTGCTCATTATAAAAAATGTTTCTTAAAATCGAGCTGATTGCTTTGAAAATAAATTTATATAGAGCAATGATTTAATTAAACCACAGAAATCACTTTACCGCAGAATACATGCAAGGCAGCTTAACTTTCAACATAAATTATCATTTTCAATAAAGAATACTCCAAAAGGAAAATTGTATAGTCTTTTAAAATCTGCATGAAAAAAGGAAAATCTTAATAACTTATAGAATAGATCCGCACATTTAGTACACTCTCTCCTTTGAAAATCAAGCATATTTTTCCGCCTGAGATCTTAATTTTAATTAAACATAGCAAAATACTTAATTTGCATCCCACATGTTGACATTTTACTGTAAAATATGTATATAGTAATTTGAAATTGATAAATTTACCCGGACGGAAATGTTAGATAAGCTAAGTAATAAATTTAGTGAAATTGTGCAGTATATTAGCGGAAAAGCACATATCTCTGAAAAAAACATCAAAGATGCAATAGATGAAATAAAAATAGCTCTTTTAGAAGCAGATGTTAATATAAGAGTGGTAAGACGATTCACTAATCAGACTGTAGAAGAGGCAATGGGAGAAAATGTATTAAAAAGCGTTTCTCCAGGCCAGCAGTTTGTAAAAATCATTCATGAGAAAATCGTTAAATTATTTGGTTCCGAAAAGGCAGATTTAAATTTAAAAGGGCCGGATACACAGTCTATTATACTATTGCTTGGCTTACAGGGTTCCGGTAAAACAACAACTGCAGCAAAACTTGCATATCATCTAAAGAAAACAAGGAATAAAATACTACTTATTGCAGGAGACTTAATAAGGCCTGCGGCAATAGAACAGTTATCTATACTGGCAGAAAAGGCAGGAGTAGAATGTTACAAAGAGGATGGTGCAAAAGATCCAATAAAAGTTGTTAAAAACGGCATTAAATATGCAAAAAAGAACTTAATAGATACGGTAATTATAGATACATCAGGAAGGCTTCAGGTAGATGAACCTTTAATGCAGCAGTTAGAAAACATAAAAAAGGTATCCAACCCGGATGAAACAATACTTGTTGCAGATGCCATGACCGGCCAGAATGCTGTTGATATTGCAAAGGAATTTAATGAAAGGCTTGAATTATCTGGATTGATTTTAAGTAAATTTGATTCTGATACAAGGGGCGGTGCCGCATTATCAATAAAAAGTATTACAGGAAAACCTATCAAATTTGTCGGTATGGGTGAAAATATAGATTCTTTAGAGATTTTTTATCCGGAAAGAATGGCTTCCCGTATTCTCGGTATGGGCGATGTTGTAACTCTCGTAGAAAAGGCACAGGAAGTATTTGATATCAAGGAAGCTGAAAAATTACAGCAGAAAATTGAATCAAAGAATTTTACTTTGGAAGATATGCTTACACAACTTCAGCAGGTAACAAAAATGGGTAATATAAAGTCTTTAATGGAAATGGTACCTGGATTGAAAGGCAATATGCCTGAAAATGGTATTGACACTAAGGACATGAAAAAGAAAGAATCTATCATTCTTTCTATGACAAAAAAAGAAAGAAAAAATCACAGGATAATAGGTCCATCACGGCGAAAAAGAATAGCCAGAGGAAGTGGTGTAGCTGTTTTTGATGTAAATAAATTGATTAAACAATTTGAAAAAACCAGATTGATGATGAAAAAAATGGTTAAAAATAAAAAATATCAATCTAAAATGCTTTCACAATTCGGAGTATAGTTATATTATAGGAGGATAAAAATGAGTGTGAAAATACGGTTAAAGCGATTTGGAACTAAAAAAAGGCCATATTACAGAATTGTAGTAATGGATTCGCGAGCACCAAGAGATGGTAAAACAATCGAAGAGGTTGGCTTTTATCATCCGATTGCAGTAGAAGATAAGCAAATTCTTTTAAAGGAGGAACGAATAAGAAATTGGTTGGATAATGGAGCTAAGCCTTCTGATACAGTTAGAAGACTGTTAAATAAAAAAGATTTTCACATTAAATAGTGCAAAAATCTAATATGTAAGGAGATACACGTGGAAAAAGAATTAGTAGAGTATATTGCAAAATCTCTTGTTGATGATCCGGATAATGTAAAAGTAAATGTTATTGAAGGAGAAAAATCAACTATTCTCGAGTTAAAAGTTTCTGAAGGTGATATTGGAAAAGTTATTGGAAAGCATGGAAGAATTGCTAAAGCGGTCAGAACAATTTTAAGTGCTTCCGCTACAAAATCAGGTAAAAGGGTAGTATTAGAAATTCTTGATTGAAAGATAAAATAGCTATAGGTAAAATATTAACAACACATGGAATAAAAGGCTTTGTAAAAGTAAGATCATTTTCCGGAGAAACAGAACATTTTAAAAAATTAAAAGAAGTTTTAATAATTAGAAATGATTTAGAAGTCTATTTATATTTGGATGAGATAAGAATAGCTAATAAGAATATGTTAATAAAGTTTACCGGATTTGATACACCAGAGAAAGCAAAAAGCTTAAGTGGATATTTATTGTGGACAGATAGAGAAAATGCTTGCAAATTAAAAGAAGGTGAATATTATATAAAAGATCTCTGTTCATGCGATGTGTATAAAAATGGAAATATAATAGGCAGGATTAAGTCAGTTTTTGAAGGAGCTAATTCGGATAATCTGGAAATTATACTGAATAATAATAAAACTGTGATTATACCGTTTATAGAAAAATTTATAGGTACGGTTAATATTAAAGAAAAAAGAATCTTTATAAAGGAGGACTGCGGCATTATTTGATATTTAACATTTTAACATTATTTCCGGAGACATTTGATGGATATTTAAATACATCAATAGTAAACAGGGCAATATTTAAAGAACAGATAAAAGTTGAAATCATAAATATAAGAGATTTTGCCTTGGATAAGCATAGACAATGCGATGACAGTACCTATGGCGGAGGGCCGGGCATGCTTTTAAAGGCAGAGCCTTTATCTGTCGCATTGGATTCGATTAATGCAAAAAATAAAAGGGTTGTTTTTTTAACACCTTCTGGAAAATTATTTAATCAGGGATATGCAAAAGAATTAGTATTAGAAAAAGAAATTGTTTTTATCTGTGGACATTACGAAGGGATAGATCAGCGGATAATTGATCTATACGTTACAGATGAAATATCAATCGGAGATTATATTTTATTTTCCGGTGAAGTCGGTTCCATGGTATTGATAGATACTATTGCAAGACTTGTAAAAGGAGTAATAAAAGAAGAATCTTTATTTGAAGAATCCTTTGAAAAAGGATTGCTCGAATATCCACAGTATACAAGGCCAAGGACTTTTAAGGGCCTTACAGTTCCAGAAGTTTTACTCTCCGGTAATCACGCGGAAATCCTTAAGTGGAGAAAGAATATGAGTATAGAAAAAACAAAAAAGTTCAGGCCGGACTTATTATAAAACTGTAATATCACGATGTCTTATGACCTCGGGTATTATTATGTAGAATGATATATGGTTTTTTTCAAAAACCAATAAGTGATGCAAAAGCCTAAGGCTCTGGATCATTATATATTAAAGAATTCTTGACGGTTCTGTACCTAAAAGGGCACAAAATACCCAGAGGACTCAAGACTGATGAATTTAAAAAATCGGATTTCTTGAATTAAGAAATTTTAAAATAGAAAATAATTATATTAAGGAGTTATACATGGATATTATTACAACATTAGAAGCAGAACAGATAAAAGATGATATTGAGAAATTCAATATTGGAGATACTATAAAAGTTCATTTTAAGATTATTGAAGGTAAGACAGAAAGAATTCAAGTATTTGAAGGCTTATGTATTGCAATGAAATGTTCCGGCGTTAGGAAAACTTTTACATTAAGAAAGATGTCATATAATGTAGGAGTAGAAAGAACATTTCCTTTATATTCTCCGAAAATCCAAAAAATTGATGTTACCCGTTTTGGAAAAGTAAGAAGAGCAAAACTTTACTATATGAGAAATAGGGTAGGTAAAGCTGCAAAAGTTACTGAACTATTAAAGAAAAAAAAGGTAAAAGTGGAAAAAAGCAGTGCTTTAGAAGCATAAACAATGAAATCTCAGAATATATCCAATGTTTTACAAGTAATCGCCAGGCCTGAAGTAAATTTAAAGTCTGGCGATTTTGTTTATATAAACGTTGTGAAAAAATTATTTAAAAATAAATGGGCAGTAAGTGTAAAGGGCAGGGTTTTTTCAGCATATTCCGATATAGATTTAATACCAGGCCAGAAAATAAAGGTTTTAGTAAATAATTCCGGTAACAAGTTACTTCTTCATGTTACGGAAACAAAAACAGAGCTGCTCAATAATATAATGAAACAAATGGGTACAACAGACAACCTGTCCAGACTGATACTTACAAGTTTAATCAGAAGCAAAATTCCCATTTCATCGGAAATAATTTCAAAGATAAAACATCATCTCTTGAAAAGTAAAAAAAATCACAAAAGAGCAGCAAGAAATCTTGCAGTTATATTGAAAAAGAATATTGATATTTCCGGAGAGGGAATTGATTCAATTTTGAATATTTTTGAATCTGATCCAAATCCGCATAAAGATAACAATAAGCAAAAAGAAGAGCTAAAACATCAGAATGATATAAAAAAGGCACTTAAAAAACAAATAGAAAAAACGACAGAAACAGGAGACCATCCATTACAGTTGTTTAATCATTTAAATGGTAAAGAGGAAAACTGGATAGTTTTACCTTATAATTTTAATATAGACGGGCTGGAATATAATGGTAAAATTAAAATGCTGTATGATTTTTATAATAAGAAGATCATTAAGTTTGTTTTTAGTGTTAAATCAATGTATAATACAGAATGGGATATTTATTGCAGGGAAAATAATAATAATACAAATGTAAGCATATTCTGCAATAATTCGGTTTACAAAAAGATTTTTGATAAAAAGTGCAGCCGGCTGGAACTGTCATTAAAGCACATGGACATACAAATTGATGCTGATTTACATACAGATAGCGAATTCGACGGATTTTCACCGGATTGGGATGATATATCCTTAAAAAAAATTGATACTTTTACATAAAAAACGATGGATAAAGCGATAGCAATAAAATATAATGAATCACTGCCTGCACCTTTGATTATTGCTAAAGGAAAAGGCGAATTAGCAAAAAAAATTAAAAAGATTGCTAATGAAAACAGGATAGTTATAAAACAAGATATCAACCTGGCCGATAATTTAATTGAGCTTGAGATAGGATCATTTATTCCAGAGAAATACTATGAAATTATGGCTCAAATACTTGTGTTTATAAAGATGATAGAGAGAAGCTAATGAAAAAAATATTAATTGATCAGCTAAAACCCGGAATGATGTTTAATAGTCCTCTTTATATAGATGAAGAAAACATAATACTTCAGCCTGAATTACCATTAAAACAGAAGGAAATTGACCTTTTATCAAGATGGGGAATAGACTCCGTTTATACTACTGGCTCTGAAATAAAAGAAAAAGTGAATATTTTAAACCATAAAGATTTTTCTATAACTAACAAGCGGGGAATAGTTGATTACTTTAAAAATGTAAAGATGCTGGATGATGTATATAATGACATTAAAATAGGCAGTAATATAGATACAGAAATTATAGATTACCTTGTTAATGAAATAGTAACAGCAGTGGAAGAGAATAAAAATAATTTAATCCAGTTCCTTATACTGGGCGGAGAAAACGTCAATAATCTATCTACCAACTCAATAAACTCTGCTATCCTCTCCACTATAATCGGTAGAGAAATGAAAATGCTCAGCTTCCGCCTTAATCAATTAACAACAGGAGCACTTCTTCACGATGTTGGTATGCTTAAATTACCGGAAGAACTCCTCACTAAAAAATCAAAGTTAGATGAGGATGAGTATAAACAGGTAAAATTGCATACAATCTACGGTTACAACATAATTTTAAAAGAACTAAAATATCAAAACGAAGTAGCTGTAATTGCACTGCACCATCAGGAAAGATGGGATGGTAATGGATATCCAAAGCAACTAAAAGGTGAGGAGATACCATTGGGTGCAAGAATAGTTGCAGTAACAGAAGCCTATGAAGCCATGGTTAACAAACGGACATATCGTAACCAGATGATAGGTTATAAGGCCATGAAAACAATTCTAAGTGACAATGGAAGCCATTTTGATCCTAAAGTAGTAAAATCATTCATTAATAGTATTGGTATTTACCCTATTGGAAGCATCGTTTTATTAAACAATTCGAGTATTGGAAAAGTAATTGAAGTAGATAGTAAAGTGCCTTTAAGGCCGAAAATAGAATTGATGATTAATGAATTTGGAGACAGGGTTAAGAATAAAAAAATAATAGATCTAACAGTTCAGAAGAAATTATTTATAGCAAAACCATTAGATCCTAAAGAAATAGCGGGCTAAGGATAATGAATAAAAAACAAAAGGGAAATATAGGAGAAAATACAGCTGCTGATTTTCTTAAAATTAATGGCTATCGTATCCTTGCTAAAAATTTCAGAAGCCCTGTAGGTGAAATCGATATTATTGCATTTAAGGACAATACGTTAACATGCATAGAAGTAAAAACATGGGATTATTATTCAGAAGAATCTTTAGAGATTTCGATAAATAAAACAAAGCAGAATAAAATCATCAAAACTGCAAAATATTTTCTTCTTAATAATCCGGATTTTAAAGATCAACTTATACAATTTGATATTATATTATTTAAAAATGAGTTAAAAGAAATAATGCATATTAAACAGGCATTTGGTGAATGAGATGGTAAGAATAGCAAAAAATACAGATAAAAAGAAACTCGAAGAACTTAAGAAAAAGATACATGATGAAGAATATTTGAATACTGCAATCCAGAGTATTGCTCAGGATTTAACAAATAATTTACAGGAAGAAATTGATGACGGAAAATGACCGGATAATATGTCCAATTTGTAATAAAAATATAGAAAATTCTAACTTATCAATTACCCATAGAGAGAAACAAAAACCAGCCCATTTTGACTGTGTAATTAAAGAAATTTCCGGTGAAGAAGATTTAGCTGAAAATGAAGAAGTTTATTACCTTGGAAAAGGAAGCTTTGGTATATTAAATTTCAGAAGTTATTCTTCAAATCATACAAGGTTTATTATAAGAAAGCGTATTCAATATGAGTACAAAGAGAAACTATAACATTTATAATTTTTAAAAATTGTGGACATCTTTCAGATAACAGACACAGCTTAAATAACACACATGGACGGTTGTTAATTGTCCTTTATTTAATAGTCTTTCATAGAATTAAGAACTTCAAGTGCTTCCTCTTTGACTATTCGACGATAACTTCCCTGCATAATATCTATTAAAGCAGCATAGCCTTCATAATCCGAAAGCCCTCCCTGAGCCTGAGCAATTTTATCTATAGCATCAATTACAGCAATAGCAAAGTTGTTATCCGGCGCAATTGCAGTTCGAACTCTTATCTCTTTTGCAATAGCCTGTACTGCAGCTCCATACTGATTCAGGCCGATAACTCCAAGTGCAAAAGCAGCTTCTGATTTTACCATTACCTCATCATCATTCGTAAGTATACCTATCAGCATTATTTCAGCATTTTGTTTTATTGTCTCATCACCTGTGACACTACCTAAGACACCTATTAATCTTGTTGCCTTCTTACGTACCATAGGAAAATAATTTATTACTCTATTGTTTTCCATATTTATATGAGCAGTACCGGACTGAGCTAATTCATTTAAAATTCCCAGGATTATGGCTTCGTTGCCACTCATCCTATTTTCAGTTAGCATTGACTCTATCTGGTCTAAAGCGAGCAGATTTGAATCTCTATCTACAGTGATTGCATATTGCTGAATCAATGCTAATTCAGGCTGTTCTAAAAATAATTCTTCTATTGTTGGAACCCTGTCATTATCCTGTGATAATAGCGGCATTATTGTTATTATGAAAAGAATAGCAAAAATAAATAATATTCTTAGAAATTTCATAAAATACCTCTCATTTTTAAGTTTTAAATCAAGCTCTAAACCATTTTTTTTTAATATAATTATATACTAAAATGTAAATAATTAGTAAAACTTTTTTAATTATACTAAGACTTTAAGTAAAAATAGTCAAAGCTTTTTAAAATTTAATATAAAATTTAATAATTTATACTTTTAGTAAAAGTCTATTTTCCAGTTGTTTTCAATTCTAAGCAGATTATATAATAAATACTGGACTCCATTTATAACTGTGTAAGCATAGACTCTATCTTTATCTATAAATTCTATTTCATCCAGCTGAACATTTGACCTGCGAGGTACCACAAGATAATCAAAATAATCCCTCAAGCTCTGAATAACTATGTTTTTTTCTTGAAGGTTTATATCATTCTCCCATTTTTCAAGATAAGACGGCCTGGTTGTTTCTATTATATAATTCTCTGTTAAATATGTAAGCCAGGCATCATAATCTTTTCTCTGAATAATACTATTTAATTCAGTTATTATAGAATTAATATTACTAAATGTTTCCTTATAAATTTCCTCTGTAATAACAAATTCTTCAGAGATTTGTTCTTCCTGACTAGTATTTTCGTCTGCTAACTCTGTTTCTTGTGATTCCAAAACAGTATTTTCCTCTTGATGTTCTATAGTTACATTCTCTAAAACTACATCTTCCTGTGTATTACAAGCATAAATCAAGATTATGATTAAGATTAAAAAAATTGTTCTCATAATTATATTCTAACAACACGAAAATGATTTGTCAAAATAATTTTTTTACAAATCATTTTGCAATATTAAATGAAACTGATACCTCAGGCTTCAAAGAATACCCAGTCGGCAGAGCAGAACGAGAATTAGGGGTATTTTTTGATATTGCAAGACATGTTCTGATGCCTCAGGGTATGTTTTTCTGCCTGATATATAAAAATTCTTTAACATTACAAATTGCTTTTTATGAGTTGACGATGCTTATTAAAATAGATAAATTGTCTCCTATGACAAGTGTATTATATCCTGGGACTTTTGATCCGCCTACAAATGGACATTTAAACATTATAAAAAGAGCAAAAAACATTTTTGATAAGATTGATATAGTAATTGCAGATAATATTCAAAAAAAATGTGTTTTTACCGCTCAGGAACGATATGAGATGCTCACTGAAATAGTATCGGACATGGAAAATATAAAGATACACATATGGAAAGGATTAATTGTAGATTTTGCGGCAAAGCACAAAATAAAGATAATTATGAGAGGTATAAGGGCTTTATCAGATTTTAACCATGAATTTGAGCTTTCTATAATAAATAAAGCTTTAAGGCCGGATATTGATACAATATTTCTCCCGACAGATGAGAAATACTTTGTTTTGAGGTCTTCAACAATAAAAGAGATATCTCGATTTCATGGAGATATCTCAAAAATGGTACCTCCAATTGTTGTTAAATACCTTAAAGAAAAAAATGAATAATATTAAATTAAAGTTATATCGAAGCATCTTGACATTAAAGACGCAATAAGGTAAGTTTTTTTAACTTTAGCGATATAAATAAGGAAAAAGATTATGGCTGTACCAAAATTTAAAACATCCAAGTCTCGTTCACGTAGAAGAAGGACAATAAATATGGCATTAAATTTGCCAATGCTTGTTGAATGTAGTAACTGCGGTAATAAAATGCTACTTCATAAAGTCTGTCCTAAATGCGGATGTTATCGAGGTAAACAAATCTATAAGCCAGAATAGAATGGCAAAAATTGAAATATCAGGAGGAAAAGGCTAATGGATGAACTTTTTGAAAGGTTAAAGAAATTAATTGTAGATAATCTTGAGGTTGATGAAAGTAAAATAACGTTGGAAGCATCTTTTAGAACAGATCTGGGTGCTGATAGTCTGGAAACTTATGAACTTGTGTATGCAATAGAAGAAGAACTAGGTATTAGTATTCCAGATGATAAAGCAAATGAGTTTGAAACAGTTCGTGATGCATTTGAATATATTAAATCCCAGGTAAAATAAGCATGAGCTTTTTTTACCTAAAATTATATCTTTTTAAAACGATATAATAAATTGAATATGTTAAAAAACACGGGCACAAGAAATCTACCTCAAATTTCTATAGAAAGAAAAAAAGAATTACATCTATTCGAAAAACAGATAAATTTAAGGTTCAAGAGTAAAGAGCTTTTGAACCTTGCTTTTTGTCACAGGTCTTATTCGAATGAATTCGGTAGGAATTATGGTAATAATGAAAGACTCGAATTCCTTGGTGATTCTGTGCTGGGAGTAGTTGTAAGTGAATATCTATACTGTTATCTTCCTGATAAAAAAGAAGGTGATCTCGCAAAAATTAAATCTTTTGTAGTAAGTGAATTTGTTTTAGAAAAGATTGCAAGGAATGTGCGGCTGGATAACTTTCTACTGATAGGTAAGGGTGAAGAATACTCCGGCGGTAGAAATAAAAAAGCAATTCTTGCAGATACTATGGAAGCAATAATAGGAAGCTATTTTTTAGATTCGGGATTTAGAAAGGCTAAACAGCTTATTTTAAGGCTGGTTATACCGGAAATTAATACTGTTTTAGAAAATAAGCACCAGAAAGACTATAAAACACTTTTACAGGAATTTGTTCAAAAAAGGCATAAGACATATCCAAAATATAAAACAATAAAAAAATCCGGCCCGGATCATAACAGGACTTTCTGGATAGAAGTATTTATAAATAATGAATCCTGCGGACATGGCAAAGGCAAGAATAAAAAAGAAGCAGAACAGAGTGCAGCAAAAATAGCATACAAACAAATGTCCAGCACCAAATCTATTAAAAAAAATTAGAATAATTGGATACTATTCGATTTGGTGCTGGATTCTCTGCCTGTACAATTTTTCAGATAATTCTAATAATTTATCATGATCATTTAATACAGGATCTTCTAAAACACTGGATAAAAGATAATTTAAAATTACTCCTATTACAGGGCCCTCATTTATTTTTAATTTATCTATAATATCCCTGCCGGTAATTTTTAAGTCTTTTACAGAAAACACACTATCCTTATCTATAATTCCTGCAATCCTTACTATAAATGATTTTAGTCCTGCATTACTTTCTTTCTTGTTACACCTGCCAAAACTATCCGCTTCTCTTAAACACATAAGGTTCTCTATTGAATCTTTATGGACTCTAGAAATAAATCTTCTAACAGCTCCATCTGTCCATTCTTCAGTGTAATTAAACATATGGTGCTTAACCAAATGACATACCTCAGTTATAACTTTATTCGGTATTTTTAAACGAACGAAAATATTTCTGGCAATTTCTACGGAATAGTTCTCATGGTTGTAGAAAGTTGGCGTGCCTTCGGTGCTATACTCTAAAGCCTTTGCTTTACCAATATCATGGAATAGGGCAGCAAGCCTCAAAACTAAATCATCCTTGGGAGCAGCTCCACAGCTGTAAATACTGTGATAGTAAACATCGAAACAATGCATCTCTCTTTGTTCCACGCCTATACAGTCAAATATTTCCGGTAGTATATATTCTAAAATACCTGTTTCTTTTAGTAATTCAATACCGGTTACAGGATCATCAGACTGCAGTATTTTTATAAATTCATCGCGTATTCTTTCACATGAAATACTTTTTATAACTTCTAATGAATATTTTATCGCACTCACAGTATCTTTTTCTATTTTAAATCCAAGCTGTGCCGCAAAACGGCAGGCTCTTAATGACCGTAAACCGTCCTCATTCAACCGTTCTATAGGATTCCCAATTGCTCTTATTATTTTAGTTTCTATATCAGATATACCATTATGAGGATCCACTATCTTTTTTGATATTATATCATAAGCAATTCCATTAATAGTAAAATCCCGCCGTTTAAGATCATCGAAAATCGATGAGGCATATTTCACAGAATCAGGTCTTCTCCTGTCTGAATATTTATCATCGATTCTAAACGTTGTTACTTCAAATTTATCATTATAAAAAAGAACTGTCACAGTTCCATGTTTTATGCCTGTCGGAATAGTACGTTTAAATATCTTACTTACTTCCAGGGGAGTAGCATCTGTTGCAATATCATAATCTGCTGTAATTCTGCCAAGAAATATATCTCTGATTGCTCCGCCTACAAGATAGCACTGGTATCCATTTAAGTTAAATATTTTTGCCAGCTTTTTTATATTTCCAGGTATTTTCATAATGATGTTTATAATATATTAAGAAGATTAATTTTAAAAGGGTAAAAAAATACCCGGCCACTAAACCGGTCCTTACAATTACAGCCTTTAGTAAATGTTGTCAAGACCGGTTTAGTGGCCGGGTATTAATTGAATTATTTATTGTAATAACTGAAGAACTGACTGAGGCTGTGTATTGGCCTGAGCAAGCATAGCTGTAGAAGACTGTATAAGAATCTGATTCTTAACAAAACTAACCATCTGTTCAGCCATATCCGCATCTCTGATTATTGATTCAGTAGCCTGAAGATTTTCAGCACCATTTAAATTACCCTGAATTGTGTATTCAAGTCTGTTCTGATAAGCGCCAAGGTCTGCTCTCTGCTTACTTATCTTTTTAAGAGCCTCATCTATAATTCCAATAGCCATATTTGCCCGATCCGGAGTAGAAAAAGAAATAAAAGTAGCAGAATGCGGTAATCCGTCTGTTCCCTGGATTCCCAATCCCTGTGCAGACATAGTTCCAATAAAAACTTGTTCTCTCTGGTCTATATTTGCACCGATATGCAGCCACATGCTTCCTGTAACAAAATTATTACCTGTTTTCTGTGCGAATCGGCCTGTTAACAGATTCATGCCGTTAAACTGTGCATGAGAAGCAATTCTGTTAATTTCATCAACTAACTGAGAAACTTCTACCTGAATCTGCATTCTGTCTTCTGTAGAATAAATACCATTTGAAGACTGAACAGCCAATTCCCTTAATCGCTGAATTATATCCTGTGATTCCTGTAAGTAACCTTCAGTTGTCTGAATAAAAGATATACCGTCTTCCGCATTTTTTTCAGCACGGATTAACCCTCTGATTTGTGAACGCATTTTCTCAGATAATGCTAAACCCGAAGCATCATCTCCTGCACGGTTAATTCTTAAGCCGGATGAAAGTTTTTCCATATCGCTTGTGATATGTCTATTGTTCATCTTAAGCTGTCTTTGAGAAAACATTGCACTCATATTGTGATTGATAATCATGAAATCCTCCTTGATTTTGTAAAACCGGACATCCTTGTCCAGCATTCTATTTTAATAATCGGTAAATAAAAAACTTGCTTAAGTATGAAAAAATTAAATATGAAGCAACTGTTCACCCTGCATTAAATATGATGAAAAAACGAGTAACCTGCACTAATTTACACTAAAACAGGGTAAATTGAAGTCAATTAGGGAATTATAGCTGTCATTTAAGAATTAGAATAGAAACGATTTATATTTTAATATACAAAAATTATTAGTGCCGATTAGCAGGGATTAGTGGTTAACTTAATAGGGGGGGGCTTAAATAGCTACAATATAAATTAAAGTAAAATAGGGTGCTTTTCTAAATATTTTTCTATTTTATTTTTTGTTTCCAGGGGATTTTCGACAAGCACTTTTTTGCCTGCGATCAGGTCTGAAATACCTATTTCGCGGGGATAACGCGTTATTATATGATAGTGCAGGTGTTCTATAGAAGCGCCAGCTGCAAGGCCCATATTATAACCCATATTATAACCGGAGGGATTATAAAGATTATCTAAAATATCTAAAAATGATTTTTGAATAGAATTAAAATTGGCCTCTTCATTTTTAGTATATTCCCGAATATCTGTTATATGACGAACTGGAAAGATAAGTAAATGTCCGGGATTATAGGGATATAAATTTATACATACGTTGAAATCATCACTTTTATAAACAGTTAAATCAACAACTTCCGGATTTTTATCGTTTATCAAGCATAGAATACACCCATCCGGCCTTTCGTTACCCTGTACATAAGACATCTTATCAAAACAGAAAAAATAACCGTTATGCACTCTTATTCCCCAATATTCAACAATTCATTCAGATCTGCTTTGAATATTTCATCAATTATTTTTTCATCTGATAATTGATTTAAATAAATATATTTTATAAGTATCGGATATTTTGTAAGAAGCTCACCGTATTCTTCGAGAATTAAAAGATTGTTTTTTTCTTCATTTATAGCATCCATATCACGAATTTCCCTTGCTTCCAGTAAATTATGGTATATGTCTTTTGCGGCATAATATAAATCAAGATCTGGAAAATATACATTATCAAGGTAGATATTATTAATTACTATATTAGAAAGATTGCTTTCTTTTATTAATTCATCAATAAGTGGTTGAATATATTCTGAATCATAAATTGTTGCTGGATTATTTTTTATATAAGTAATTATATACCCCGAAATTATTTCACTCTTTTCCTTGTACCACGCATCGATATTATCCGGTTTTAATCCCTGTTCAGATACGAGTGTTGGGAGAGTTTCAATATTAACCCCAAAGCTTATAGAAAGATCTAAATTATATGTGAATTCCGGGCTGCCCTGAATTACAGAACTGTAAATATCTGCAGATGGCAGACTGCCTTTAATTTCCGGAAGATTGATATAAATAGGTTCAATATTAAAAATATACATGGTCATGTTAGTTGGTATTATTTTTTCCACTCTCCATGAAAATTTACCATGCATAGTTACATTTTTATCAAATCCACTTGTTTTTGTATGTATTACTGCACATGAATTCGGAGGTATGTGAATCTGCACCCACCCAAAATAAAAAATGACACCGGAGAAAATTAAAAGAATTATAAAAGTAATAATAAATTTCTTCATTTAAGAACCTTATAAAAATTTAATAATACTATTTAAACATAGAATAGTTTTATTGTCATCATAATAATTCAGAATTTTATTTTTAAATTAAATATCAAATAACTTAATTAGTATTTTATTGTACAAGAATTTCAATTGAAATTCTTGTACAATAGTGGAGCACAGGAAGTGCGACTACTCTAGTACAAATAATAGTACATGAATGTACTATTTATATATTATGGTATATTAATAACTATATGCAAACTAAAACCGATTTATTAGAAAACACATTACAGAGAATTGTATATTTTCTATTTATATATTCCATTCTTTTAATATTATTATATCTTCTTGGAAATTATCAATATTTCCTGGAGCAGACTCAATATACTTTTTTAAAATTACTGGAAATTACTTCTTTGTTCGGTGTCATTCTGGGATTTTACTGTTTATCATATAATGCTATGTTTTTTATTGTGATTGCTATCTACAAATTACCTGTAAAAAAGAATATCCATAAAATAGCAATAAATCTTTTAATGATTTTTTTAAATATAATAATTTTTATTTTTTTAAAAATGTTAGTTGTATGGTTTTCTTCTTATTAATGTACAGGGATGTACGAACATCATCGGAGCCAGGGATGGCGGGAGATGATGAAAATACAGGGATGTACGAACATCATCGGAGCCAGGGATGGCGGGAGATGATGAAAATACAGGGATGTACGAACAGCATCGGAGCCAGGGATGGCGGGAGATGATGAAAATACAGGGATGTACGAACATCATCGGAGCCAGGAATAAAAGAGCAATTATCCCTGAATAAATATTTTAAGAATTGTTTCTAAAACCAGGATAGAAATAATTTCCTTTATCAGCACTTTCTACCCAGATACGTCCATTATGATTCTCCATAGCAACTTTACAGAAAAATAAACCAAGGCCTTTTGAATATTCGAATTTGTTTTTATTTAATGTAATATATTTCTGGAACAATAATGGTGTTAGAAAAACAATTATACTATCAGGCGGAATCCGACCACTAAAACTGCCTGTAGGCATCATTTTAAAAGGATTCATTAGAAATGGCCATTTCAGTGGCCGGGTGAAGCCTGAGATATCAGTTTCCTTATAACATTGCATAAAACTTTGTAAACTATTGTAATTGCCTAAATAAGATCCTGCTGATATAATTTTTAAATGTTTTCTTTACAATTGCCAAAAGGCATTTTTTTTGGAACAGGCACACTCATTAAACTAAAAGAAGTTATACAGCAGTACGGCAATACAGTACTTGTAATAACAGGCAATAATTCTTTAGAGCAGTCCGGCCACAAAAACCAGATTAAGAGTTTATTAACCAATAAGAATGTTATTTTTAAACCTTGCAAATCTGATGAACCTACAATAAAGAGTATAAACAGTATTATTAAATCGGTAGAAGATTTTTTCCCGGACTTTTTAATCGGAATTGGCGGAGGTTCTGTTTTAGATACGGCAAAAGCAGTATCCGGTTTATTCAATCAGAAAACAAATGTAGAAGATTATCTTGAGGGCATCGGCAGAGGTTATAAGTTCACAAAAAAAGGTCTGCCGTGGATTGCTGTACCTACAACATCAGGAACAGGCGCGGAAGTTACACAAAACTCAGTAATCCGAATAAAAGAAAAGAGCAGTGATTTTAAAAAAAATGGTTTTAAAAAAAGCATGCGTTCTCCATTTCTTATTGCTGATTATGCAATAGTAGATCCGGCACTTACTTATAACTTACCATTATATCAGACTGGAATATCCGGAATGGATGCATTATCGCAATTATTGGAATCTTATTTATCTAAAAAATCAAATCGGCTTACTTCTTCACTAATAATAGACGCATTTCCTAAAATGATGAGTGCGTTAAAAATATTGGCAACTGATTTAAAAAATACTCAGGCAAGGGAGAATGCGGCATATGGATCTTTAATAAGCGGGATAGCGCTTGCCAATTCAGGTTTGGGTGCTGTTCACGGATTTGCCTCCGGCCTGGGAGGAATGTACAATATTCCACATGGATTAATCTGCGCTTCTTTTTTATTGCCTGTAATAGAAGCGAATATGCATGCAGTACAATCAAAATTAATGGAACTATTATCGATATGTAAATATAATTCTATAGAATATTTTAAAAAAGAAGTGAATGGACTTTTAGAAATGTTCGAAATTAAAAATAAAATTAAAAAATATAAAATAAGTGAGTTAGATTTAACAGAGATTATTAAACATTCTAAAGGATCCAGTATGTCCGGTAATCCTGTTGAACTTACAGAAAAAGAACAAAAAGAAATACTAAAAAAGGTTTTGTTTTAAAAAGATTTATATATGCCCGGAATATCCTTAAAAACGTCAATGGATGTATTTAGAATCAAGAAAAGCTGCAGAATACTGGAAGATACTTTTCATTTCTTAAAACAGTTTATAAATCCCGGAATTACTACATCGAAATTAAATGACATTGCAGAAAATTTTATTATTAAGAATGGTGCAGTTCCCGGATTAAAAGGATACAAAGGATTCCCGAAAACAATATGTACATCTGTAAATAATGTTGCGGCCCATGGAATACCGGTTGATGTTAAATTAGAGGATGGCGATATTATTACTATTGATTGTTCAGTTATAGTCGATGGATGGTATGGTGATGCTGCATGGACATATATCACAGGAAACAGGAACCCGGATACTATAAGATTGATTAGAACTGCATGGCAGGCTACTGTTGCCGGAATTTTGGCTGTTAAAGCAGGCAATCATATTGGAGATATTGGCCATGCAATAAGCGGGAAAGCAGAAGAAGGCGGCTGTTCTGTAATTGAAGATTATGCTGGCCACGGAATTGGTTGCGATATACACGAAGATCCGATTATTCCGAATTGTGGCGAAAAGGGTCAGGGCAAAAGAATAGTGCCGGGAATGGTATTTACAGTTGAGCCTATGGTTAGTTTAGGTGAAAACGAAATAAAAATACTCGATGACAAATGGACTATTGTTATATTTGATAACAGTTTATCCGCGCAGTTTGAGCATACTGTTGCCGTATTTAAAGAAAGAACAGAAATATTAACATTTTCTAGATATAATTTGGAAGAACATATTGACCAACCACCATTTTTTTAATAATATCCTATTTCTGAATTAAGTTTAAGCCATCTTAGCTCAGCTGGCCAGAGCACGTGACTTGTAATCTCGGGGTCCTCGGTTCGAATCCGAGAGATGGCTTATATAAAAAGCCTTTATGTAAATAATTCTTGACTTTATTAAGGTTTTTTAAGTATTGTATTGTTTAATTGGGGAGGTTCCCGAGTGGTCAAAGGGGGCAGACTGTAAATCTGTTGGCTCAGCCTTCGAAGGTTCAAATCCTTCTCTCCCCATAAAACTTCTAAAATAATTATCTATATCATGAAACAGAACTTACCAGAATATCTCACAGAAAATATATTTTATAATGACGGTTTAAGATTTCAATGCCAGAAATGCTCAAACTGCTGCAGGAAAGCCCCTGGTTATGTTTTTCTAAATAGAAAAGATTTAAGAAATATATCAATTGCTATCAAAAAACAGCAAATATATATAATAAAAGAGTACTGTAGAATTGTAGATATTAGTGGTTTTAAACGGCTTAGTTTAAGAGAAAAATCCAATTTTGATTGTATATTCTGGGAAAACGACGGCTGTAAAATTTATAAAAAAAGGCCTCTTCAGTGCAAAAGCTATCCATTCTGGGCGCATAATCTCGAATCAATTCAAACCTGGAATGATTTAAAGCATGAGTGTCCTGGAATAGATAAAGGTAAAAAACTTTCAAAAAAAGTAATCGATCACTGGATAAACTACAGAGTCAGACAGGGCTTATTAACAGAAAAAGATATTGAAGATTATTTTATTGTACAGGAATTTCAATAGGAATTCCTATACAATAGCGGAGCACAGGAAGTGCGACTACTTATAAACAAATAATATTACATGGATGTACTCATAAATAATCAGCACAAAATAGTATAAAGTTTAGAAGGTTTCTAAAAATGGAAATATATAAAGATTTATTTTTAACCGAAAAAGAAATTATTGGTATATATTTATTATTAAAAGATAATGAATTAAAATTAGATAAAACTATGCAGATGCTGTATAATAATTTAGAAAAACGGATTCAGAGCGAATTAACAATAGAAGAATTTGAAAATATAAAGGAATTATATGAGTAAAAAATTATTTAAAAAAATGTTTGTAATATTATTTTTATTGGCTTTTATATCATTCACTGTAATTGGAACTGCTTATTATTTTAATCTTCCTTCAGACAAAATACCAATTAATGGAACTATCTTTGAGATAAGCACCGGAGAAACTTTATCTAATATTATTTCCAGATTGGAGGATGAGGAATTAATACGTTCTGGAATTTTCTTAAGGGTATTCAGTTTGATAATGAATACAGAACAGGATTTTAAATCTGGAACTTATAAAATAGAGTATGGTTACACAACACGCGAAATCCACGATCTGCTGATTTCCGGTAAACAAAAGCTTATAACAATAACAATTCCAGAAGGATGGACTATAAGAAGGATTGCAGATTTACTTGATGAAAATAATATCATAGATAAAAATGAATTTATAGCAGCCGCAACAAGCGCGGAAATTGTAAATTCCTTTGACATTCCGGGAAGTAGCGTGGAAGGCTTTCTTTTTCCGGATACATATCTTTTTCCGGAGAATTATCCTGCAGATCAAATAATATCAGTAATGATTAATAATCTTTATAATAATTTACAGGAAATAGCGCCAGACTATACAGACTGGAAAAGGAAAGACTTATACGATTTTATAATACTTGCATCAATTGTAGAAAGGGAATACAAAATACCGGAAGAGGCCCCGATAATCGGCTCTGTTTTTCAAAACAGGCTCAGTATAAATATGGGGCTGGAATCATGCGCTACGATAGAGTATATTATAACTGAAATATTAGGGAAGCCTCATCCGGAAAGAATTACAGAATATGATACAAAGTTAGATTCATTGTACAATACATACGAATGGGCAGGTCTCCCTCCCGGCCCAATAAGCAATCCGGGAAAAATAGCTTTAGATGGTGTATTTAATTCAGAAGATACAGATTATTTTTATTTTGTTCTAAAAGATGTGGAAACAGGAGAACATTATTTTTCCAGAGAACTGCAGGAACATAATCAGGCAAGGTTTTATCTTTTAAAATGAAGAACTCCGGAGCAGAGCTGCGAGGTATTCCGGCTGTCAGAATAAAGAATCCAGGAAGCATTGTGCCCTTTGCGGGTGCAAAGCCGCAAGGTATTCTTATGTTTGTAAAACAGCAAAACCTTAGGTTTTGCACGTAATACACCAATGCTTTATGTAGGTGTATTACGCTGTCATAATAAATAGGGGATTTTAATATTTTTGAAAATATTAAAAAAGAAATACTAAATAAGCTTAGCATAATTGATGTTATAAATGAGTATATTCAGCTCTCAAAAAAAGGATCGAGGTTCTGGGGTCTCTGTCCCTTTCATACTGAGAAAACTCCTTCCTTTTGTGTCACACCAGACAAAGAAATGTATTATTGTTTCGGATGTCAGAAAGGAGGGGATGCCTTTAAATTTATAATGGAAATTGAAAAGATTGAATTTATAGATGCTTTAAAATTACTTGCAAAAAAAACAGGAGTTAATATAAATTATAAGGAGGAAAATAATTATAATAAAGATCGGGAATCATTATTAGAACTTTACAGGAGACTTAATAAAACATTTGAATATCTCCTTCTTAATTCAAAAGAAGCAGATAAATACTTAGACTATTTATTAAAAAGAGGATTGGATGAAGATATTATCAATTTATTTAATATTGGATTTGCACCGAAGAATAGAAACTGGTTATATGAATTTTTAGTAAAAAAAGGTTATTCAGATAATTTGCTGGAAAAAGCCGGATTATTTTATTATAAAAATAATAATCCCTATCCGTACTTTGCAGGAAGAATTACTTTTCCTATTAAAAATATTCATGGAGATGTAATTGCATTCGGCGGAAGGCAGCTTGGGAATTACGGTCCTAAATATTTAAATTCTCCTGAGACTTTAATTTATAAAAAAAAGGATAATCTTTTTGGAATTGATATTGCAATTTCCCACATAAAAGAAAAAAATTCATTTATTATAGTAGAAGGTTATATGGATGTTTTATCTTTAAATCAGGCTGGTATTTATAATTGCACGGCACCGCTGGGCACAGCATTGCATGAAAACCAGCTAAAGCTTCTAAAAAGATATTCAGAAAATTGTATTCTTCTGCTGGATTCGGATGAAGCCGGGATTAAGGCCACAATCCGGAGTATAAATATTTGTGAAAAAGCAGGCGTTAATACAGAAATAATTACACTGGAAAATGAAAAAGATCCTGCAGATATTTTAAAAAATAATGGAAAAGATGCATTGCATAAAATACTAAAATACCCTATAAATAGTTTTAAATTTCTACTAGATTATGCTCTAAAAAGAAATAATTATAAAACTCCTGCCGGAAAACAGAATATTTTTAAATTTTTTATTCCATTTTTTGAGAGCGTTGATTCTGAAATTAAAAGAGACGGTTATTTCAGCATACTAGCAGAAAATATTAATGTCGATAAGGAGTCAATCAGCCGAGATTTTTATAATAAGGGTAAAAAACAATATAAAACTGCTCAGATTTTAAAAAACAGCAAGCAAGTTACATTAGAAGTATATTTAATGATTGCCGTTATTGTTAATCATGAGTATTTTACAATAGTTAGAAACAATCTGCAATTAGAAGATTTTAAAGAACCTGATGCAAAAAAGATTTATAGTGCGTTAGAAGAATGTTTTCGAGATGATATTTTTTCAATTGATAGTATATTTCAATATATCGAGGATGAGAACCTGAAAAATCTGATACTTGAAAAAATATCATCTAATGAATTTATAATCAATAAAGAAAAGATCATAGAGGATACTGTAAATAAAATTAAAACACGTAATTTAAAGCTTAGAAGAGATGAAATAACTATTATGATCAAAAAGTTTGATAAAAATGAACCCTGGAAAATTAATGAGCTACTGGTAGAAAAAATGGTTTTAGACAATGAAATTGAAGAATTAAAGGTAAAAAATAATGACTGAGATGCAGAACGAAACTGCAATATTAAAATTATTAGAATACGCCAAAACAAACAGAAATAAAATTAGTTTTGATGAACTTAATGATATACTTCCCGATGAATTTTTAAAAGCAGATAAAATTGAGGACGTATTTGCTCTTCTTGAAAAAAATAATATTCAAGTAGAAGAAGAAACAGAACCTGTTGAACCTAAAAAGGTTAAAAAAGATGTAAAAAAATCAATAATTTATAATGAAAAAGATACAGTTGTTGATGATCCTATTCGTCTATATTTAAGGGAAATAGGAAAAGAAAACTTATTAAAAGCTGAAGAAGAAGTTATACTTTCAAAAAAGATGGAGGATGGAGGAGAAATATTAAAAAAAGTTATTAAAAATTCCGCGATCTTTATTTTAGAATTTTATGGATTTTCTAAAAGTGCCATGTCTAAAAAAGATCCAAGGGAAATGAATCTTAATAAAAAGGAAATATCAGAGTTTTTAGCGGAAAGAAGAAGATTAAACCAATTTTACAAGGACTATATTAGAGATCATTTCTCTTATGTAAAAACATATGTAGAAACAAAAAAAAAGTTGGAAGCAGAAGGAATAAATACACTATATGATGAAGGCATTAATAATAGTAGAAAAAAAATTCTATTAAGATTAAAAAATATAGATATTCATCCGGATGATATTTTAACTATCGCAGATAAATTTATAAATGCTGCAAAGAAAATAAAAGAAATAAGAAAAGAAAAAGAGAAAATTGAAAGCAGATTAAGAGTTAATTCACAGAAAGATCTTAGAAATATAGGTCGAAGGCTCGCAAATCCTCGAGAAAAAAATCAAATCGAAAAAGAATTAGAACTGACTTCAGAAAACATTAAGAACAAGATAAGAATTATTCAGACGAACGAAAAAAAGCTGCAAAAAATGGAAAGCGCGTTTGGAAATCCCATAGATGAAGTTATTACTATGGCAAATGATATTTACCGCGGCAAAATAATGATGAAAAATGCAAAAGATAAACTTATAAAAGCAAATTTACGGCTTGTTGTCAGTATCGCAAAAAAATATACTAACCGCGGCCTGCATTTTTTTGATCTTGTTCAGGAAGGAAATATCGGGCTAATTAAAGCAGTAGAAAAATTTGAATACAGAAAAGGCTATAAGTTTTCTACCTACGCGACATGGTGGATACGCCAGGCAATTACCAGGTCTATATCAGATCAGGCAAGAACAATCAGAGTTCCTGTTCATATGATAGAGCAGATAAACAAGGTTTTAAGAGAATCAAGACAGCTCATGCAGATTCTCGGGCGTGATCCTCAGGACGAAGAAATAGCAGATAGGCTTGGCTGGACTGTAAGCAGAGTTAAATCAGTTAAAAATGTTGCCCGTGAGCCTATTTCTCTGGAAACTCCTATTGGAGAAGAAGAAGACTCCTTATTAGGAGATTTCATAGAAGACAAAGATATAGAGAATCCGGCAGTACAGACTGCTTTTAAGATACTTCAGGAACAATTGGAAGATGTTTTAAAAAGCCTGCCGCCTAGAGAGCAGGATGTATTAAAAATGAGATTCGGACTGGAAGACGGTTATTCATTAACCCTGGAAGAAGTAGGTTTATACTTTAATGTAACCAGGGAAAGAATCAGACAGATAGAAGCAAAAGCGTTAAGACGTTTAAGACATCCAAAAAAGAGCCATAAATTAAAAGAATATTTAGATAATTAAATTTAAAGGAGTAAATAAATAATGGAACAAATATTTGATAAATTAAGATCTCTACAGGACATACTATCAGAAAAATATAAAATAGAAAATGATATAGAAGAAATACCAAGAAATTTAAGTACAAAGATTGAATTATTAAATAGGCTTAAAAAAACATATATAAGCAAAAATAATGATTTTGAGAAAGCAAAAAATAGAATTAAAGAACTCCGACAAAAAACCATTGATGCTGAGATTGTAAGGGAAAAATATGAAAAGCAGATGGATATAATTAAAACTCAGAGAGAATATGAAGCTCTTGATAAAGAAATTAAGATGGCCACCGAACTTGAGCAGAGTTTAAGACGAGATATGCAGAATCAGGAAAAAATAGTTGAAGAAATGAAGACAACTATAGAAAAAGAAGAGCAATTAATACAAAAACAGGAAGAAGAAATAAAAATAGAACAGTCACGCATTAAACAGGAGAAAAAAGATAAAACAAAATTACTCTTAAAATACGAAAAAGAAGAATCTAAAATAACACCGGATCTTGATGAAGATATTCTTTTTAAGTTTGAAAGAATCATAAAAAATAAATCAGGGCTGGGTATTGTTCCTATTGTAGAAGGAGTTTGCACAGGCTGCCATATGATTCTGCCTCCTCAATATGTAAATGATGTTAGAATTGGAAAAAAAATAATGTTCTGTACAGAGTGCAGTAGAATATTATATTTTCAGGAAGAAATTGAAGAAAAAGATGTGCAGGATTTAAATGCATTAATATAATGAAGCAGGACAGATCATCGCCCCGCTACTAAATTATATAATTAGAGCGAATTGATTTCATATATCGATGATTTCAGAACGTTCAATAATAATTGGAATAACTTATATAATTTAGTAGCGGGGAGGAAAGTCCGGGCTCCACAGAGCAATGGCACCGGATAATAACCGGAGACGGCTGCTTGCAGCTGGAATAGATAGTGCCACAGAAAATATACCGCCCCGCTATTAAATTATATATACTGGGCGTTACAGATTCATATGTCGAAGAATCCAGAACGCTCAATTTAGTTTTTATTACTTATATAATTTAGTAGCGGGGTAAGGGTGAAAAGGCGGAGTAAGAGCCCACCACCTGTATGGTAACATACAGGGTAAGGTAAACCTTGCCAGGAGCAAAATCAAGCAGCAGAGGGCTGCTCGCCCAATATCTGCGGGTAGATTGCTAAAAATAAACTGGCAACAGTTTGTTTTAGATAGATGATGATTGATACAGAACCCGGCTTATTGCCTGCTTCATTTTTATTATTTTCTGAATACTTTTAGTTTATTGTACAGGAATTTCAATTGAAATTCTATGAAATAGCGGAGCACAGGAAGTGCGACTACTCTTGTACAAATAATAGTACAGGGATGTACTATTACATAATATTATTAAAAATAATTAAATGTAGTATATACAATCACATAAATTGTATCGTATAATAAATAATACAATCCGACTGCTTAATTGGCTAAATAATTTATCTTCAATGTCATTTTTTTTGAGATAAATTTATTAGTTCGGGAAATAAATCTTTTAAAACATTAGCGGGTAGAATCTTTAAATGCTGGGTAGTTTAAATAAATATAAATATTATAAAAAAAAGAAAAGTGGATTAAACCGGCTTATCTTTATTGTTATAATTTGTATTATAGTTATTGGCTTATTTATATACTTATTGTTATTATTCAATCAAGGAAGAGAAACAAATATTGAAGAAGTTGAAATTAACAGAGGTTTACTCGACCTCTGGAACGACGGTTTATACTCGGAAGTAATTTCTGTAAGTGAGCAGTTATTAAAAATCAATCCAATAGATTCAGACACTTTAATGTATTCCGGTTTTTCTTATTATTCTTTAGCATATTATGAAAATAGCCTGGAAGAAAAAATAAATTTAATAAATAAAGCAATTATAGACATTAGAAGATCAAAACTCAGCTCTAATCTTGCCTATCAGGCTGAAACAGATTATATTCTTGGTAAAGCTTATATAGAAAAAGAAGTTATTATAGAAAACGGCAAGAGGAAATATATTGGCAAGTTTTATCCCGACCTTGCAATTCAATATCTCGAAAAATCAATTGAGAATGGATATGTTGGGAAAGATACTTATGAATATCTGGGACTTGCTTACGATGCAATTGGCAATCAGGAAAAGGTTATTCAATCTTTTGTAAATGCTTATGAGATGAATAATTTAGACAGGTACATTCTTGCTATCGGTAAAGCATATTTAAAAATGGAAGATTTTGACAACGCTGAAAATTATTTATTAAAAACTCTATCTGAATCGGAAACTTATGAAACAGAAAAAGAATGCAGGTTTGCATTATCAGAAATATATTTGAATAGAAATGATTTATTAAAAGCAAAGGAACAATACTTTGCGATAATTGAAATCGATCCTGCATCCGCAGAAGCGCATTATCAATTAGGTGAAATATATCTATCATTAAATGATTTAGTTCAGGCAAGGTCCGAATTTAGAAAAACATTGCTTATTAGACCTAATCACTATGGAGCTAGACTCCGTTACTATAATTAATACCTGGAGGAAAAAATGGGGTTTGGAAATTTCTTTAATAGATTCTCAACTGATATAGGAATAGATCTGGGAACCTGTAATACATTAGTTCATGTAAAAGGACGCGGGGTTGTATTATCTGAACCTTCAGTTGTAGCTATCGAAAAAGGTACAAAAAGAGTATTGGCAATTGGATCTGAAGCAAAGCGAATGTTATATAGAACTCCTGGCGATATCGTGGTTATCAGGCCCTTACGTGACGGTGTAATTGCTGATTTTGAAACTACAGAAAAAATGATAAGATTCTTTATTGCGAAAGTTATTCCATATAAATGGTTTGTAAAACCAAGAATGGTAATTGGTGTTCCGTCTGGTATAACACAGGTAGAAAAAAGAGCAGTTCGAGAAAGCGCGGAACAGGCCGGAGCCAGAGATCCTGTTTACCTGCTTGAAGAATCTATGGCCGCTGCAATTGGAGCGGAAATGCCCATCCATGAGCCTGCAGGCCATATGATTTGTGATGTAGGCGGCGGGACAACTGAAATATCCGTTATTTCCATGGGAGGAATGGTAGTTTCTAATGCTATAAGAGTTGGCGGTAATGAATTTGATCAGGCCATAATTAAACATGCCCGAAATATTCATAACCTGATAATTGGTGAACAGACATCTGAAAATCTAAAAATATCAATTGGTAATGCTTCTCCGGATAAAAAAATAGAAAAAATGGATGTTAAAGGCACAGATGCCATTACTGGTTTACCTAGAAGAATAGAAATTGATTCTGTTGAAATAAGGGAAGCTCTTCAGGGGCCAATAAACAGTATTATTGAGGAAATAAAAAAAACTTTAGGACAGACTCCTCCCGAATTAGCTGCTGATATAGTTGAACGTGGAATTGTAATGACAGGCGGCGGTGCGTTACTTAAAGGCCTTCCAAAACTAATAGCCAAAGAAACGGGTGTACCTGTTATTCTCGCGGAAAATCCTATGCTTTGTGTTGTTCTTGGTGCTGGAAAATTCCTGGAAAATTTAAAAGAAAATGGAAGAAAAGTTTATAATATTAAAGTTTAATTATATATTTAAAAGCTTAGAACAAAATGCAAAAAATAAAGAGATTTTTAACAAAACATAAAAGCTTAAGTTTATATATATTTTTTGTTTTTATAAGTATATTACTATTAATAATAACAAGTACTGATCCTTTCATAGAAGTAAAAGGCGTTGGAATTGATGTTTTCTCTCCAATTCAGGAATTATGTACTAATATTGGAAAATGGTTTGCTGAAACTATTAATTCAATTGGTAAACTTCAGCAGACCAAACTTGAACTTGAAAAAACCAGGGCCAGGCTTTTAGAATTTGAAAGAATATCAGAAGATATTATCAGAATAAAGCAGGAAAACCTGCAACTCAAAGAACTACTGGATTTTTCAGGACAAATTAATTTTGAATATATACCGGCAGAAGTAATCGCTAAACAACCGGGCAATACTTTTTCTCTATTTAAATTAAACAAGGGTGCTAATGACGGTGTACAAAGAGACATGGCTGTTGTTGCACAGAATGAGGGATTAACAGGCCTGGTTGGAAAGATAATTGATGTTGGAGACAATTACTGCATAGTAATACCAATATACAACTCATCATGCTATGTTGCTTCAAGGCTTGAAATATCAAGAAATGACGGGCTTGTAAACGGCCTTGGAGAAAATAATCAATTTATAATAATGAATAATGTAAATAAAGATGCTATTGGTGAAATACAAACAGGTGATAAAATAATAACATCCGGTTTAGGGCAGCTTTTTCCCAAAAATATATATATTGGTTATGTAGAAAATGTAATTTCCGAAGCTTATAATTCAACATTAGAAATACTTGTAAAACCGGTTGTCGATTTCTCTAAATTGGAATACGTGCTAATAATTGGAACGGAATATTAGATGAATAAAACGTTTAAACTTGCAATAATCTCAATTCCTCTTCTTGCTTTCTGTCAGTTTCTTCAATCTTCATCCATATTTGATTTTATTGCTATATCCGGTATTAAACCGGATATAGCTTTGATAGTACTTATATTTATCGCATACAATAATGGCAGTGCAGCAGGGCAGACAATTGGATTTTTTAATGGATTAATTGAAGATTTCTTAAGTTTATCTTCACTTGGTTTTTACTCATTAATCAGAACCACATTAGGTTTGATATATGGACTGGTTGAAGGTTCATTTACGATAGATCCAGTTATAATTCCTGTTATTTTTACTTTGATTGGAACCATACTAAAAAAAATCTTTGAATGGGTTGTTTCTTCTATATTTTCTTTAACAATATTAAATACTATTCTTTTTGATTCGTCATTCTGGATAGAAATATTATATAACTGTATTTTAGCTTCTTTTATTTTTGCATTCTTAAAACTATTTAAAATATTTTCATCCCCAGGCAGGACAGAGTCAAATGGCATTAAATGGTAACGTAAGCTCACAAACTACAAAATCCCGAATAATTATTTTAAATGCAATTATTATTTTATTTTTTATTATAATTCTATACAATTTATTTCTACTGCAGGTTGTTAATACTTTGGAATATAAAAAACGTGCGGAGGTTGTAACAAGAAGATCAACAATAATTTTTGCCCAGAGAGGTAAAATTTATGACAGAAATTATATTATCCCTCTTGTAAATAATGAAGAAGCATTTGTAATTGATATTATTCCCGGTGAAATCGAAAATTCTAAAATCGATGAAGTTTTTATCAGAATTTCAAACATACTGAATATAGATGTTACAGATATTTTAGATAAGATTGATGAAAAGCATTATTCATTAAATGAGCCATTTGAAATTGCAAATGATGTTTCTAAAGAAACGATTTTTTATATCGCGGAACATATTCAGGATTTCCCGGGCGTTGTCTGGAGAAGCGAGCCAAAAAGAAATTATTTATTCACTAATACAGTTGGTTCTCTTTCTCATATTATTGGCTATATCGGTAATATATCTACAGATGAATTTCATGAACTTTTAAATAAAGGCTATACAGATGATGACAATATTGGAAAAAGCGGTATCGAGAAATATTATGATTTGATACTAAGAGGTGAAGACGGTAAAAGATACAGAATTGCTGATATTACAGGCCGTAAAACTAGCAATATTGATGATGAGATTGTTCCTCCTGTAAATGGTAATGATTTAATTTTAACAATTGATTCGAATATTCAGCTTTTAAGTGAAAAAGCATTGGGGATGCGGAAAGGTTCTGTTATTGTTCTTAAACCGAGCACAGGAGAAATTCTCGCAATGGTATCCTATCCATGGTATGATCCGGAAGTTTTTACAGGAAATCCTGAAAAGTTGGATGAGCTTCGAACAGATCCAGAATCCCCTTTATTAAACAGGGCAATTCAATCATCATATCCTCCTGCTTCGGTTTTTAAAATCGTTCTTACAACAGCCAATGTAGAAGATAATGTTTTTCCTGCGGACCGAACCGTATATTGTTCCGGTTCCTTTTATTATGCTAATAAACATTTTTATTGCTGGAAGCGGTACGGGCATGGCTATTTAGCCCTTCGTCTTGGCTTTGCAAACTCCTGCAATGTCTACTTCTGGACTATCGGCCTTGAGCTTGGAGCGGAAAGAATATTAAGATTTGCTAATGAATACGGGCTTGGAAGGTTTACAGGAATTGATTTGCCTCAGGAAAGAGAAGGTTTTCTTCCTTCACCAGGATGGAAAGAAAACAGATATCAGATGAATTGGCTGGGAGGTGACACTCTTAATCTTTCAATTGGACAGGGCTGGACATTGATTACACCTATACAGATAGCAAATATGGTTGCTATGGTAGTTAATAAAGGAACCTCCTATGTTCCTCACTTACTTAAAGAAGTACGTGATCCGGAAACCGGCAGGATAATTTCCACAACAGAAAGAGAAATACTGTCCACCTCATCTATATCTAAAGATACTTTCGAGTTCGTGCAGGAAGCTATGAGAAGTGTTGTTACCTCCGGTACCTGCCGCAATATTATTTCAACTCCGTTTGAAATTGCCGCAAAAACCGGTACAGGAGAAGTTGGAGTAGATGGAAATTACCACTCATGGTTTGCAGCTTTTGGGCCTTATGATGCAAATCCTGAAGATCAGATTGTGCTTGTTGTAATGGTAGAAGCAGTACCCGGTGATTGGGAATGGTGGGGGCCAAAAGCAGGCAATACAATCCTTCATGGCATTTTTACAGATCAGACATTTGAAGAAGTTGTAGATGATTTAAATCTCTGGTATATGCGGGAATATATAGAATAATTATGAAAAAGATTTCTTTCTTTCAATTTGATTTAATTTTATTTAGTGTAACTCTCTTTTTGATGATTATAGGTATACTCTTTATATATTCCAGCGGTTTTAATATTGATGGAGAAATAACTTCTAATGAATATGAAAAACAAATAATATGGGTCATAACAGGCCTCATTTTAGTAATTATATTCTCATTCTTAAATTATTCGATTTTAAAACGATATTCTCCACATATATATGTTGGATTTTTAGTCCTTTTAATTATTACTACAATATTTGGTAAGGAAGTTAACGGAGCAAAATCATGGCTCGGATTTGGCGATTTTGGTATCCAACCGTCTGAATTTGCAAAAATAGCAGTTATACTTTTATTTGGAAATTATTTATTCTCTATTGGCAAAAGAATAAAAGAATTAAAATACTTCATCCTGGGACTTTTAATAGTCTTATTACCTATGATTTTAATTCTTTCACAGCCTGATATGGGCACTACACTGGTCTTTATTCCGATTTTTTTGATTATGAGCTATATTGCGGGTTCAAAGACGAGGCATGTATTATTTATTTTAATAATAGGTATTCTAACTGTTATTATTGGCATGCTCCCTAAATATCAGCTTTATATTCTTGGAGAAGAAAGTTTTATTATAACAATTCTAACAGACTGGGATTATGTAAAATTCATTCTGCTATCCTTTATTATTATACTGGCGTTATCAGCATGGGGATATTATTTTATAAAAGAAAAATATTATTACTGGATAGGTTATTTTTCCACTCTATGCCTGTTTTCCTTTTCCGGTTCCTTTTTATTACGAAAATTTTTAAGTAATTATCAAATAGAAAGATTAATAATCTTCTTAGATCCCTTTAAAGATGAACGCGGATTCGGTATGCAGACTATTCAGTCTATGAATGCTATAGGTTCCGGCGGTTTCTGGGGAAAAGGTTTGTTTAACGGCACCCAGAGCCAGTTAAATTATATACCTCAGCAGAGTACAGACTTTATTTTTTCAATTCTTGCTGAAGAATGGGGATTTATTGGCGGATTGTTTATTCTTGCATTGTTTTTGATAATGCTTTTAAGAGGCATTAGAATAATTTCCATAACTAAAGACAATTATGCAATTAATATAGGAACAGGCATAATAGCTATGATATTTTTTCATATTATTGTAAATATTGGTATGACAATCGGTATAATGCCAATTACAGGTATACCGGTATTTTTACTCTCATACGGGGGGTCTTCCTTATGGACCGCTGCCATCGGAATAGGTATCTTATTAGATATATATTTAAGGCGGTATAGATATTAACATATCAGAATTACTTAAGGTTCTAAAAAAGGTATCCAGACCGGGAAGGTACATAGGCGGTGAATTTGGATCTGTATATAAAAAAGACAGCAATCTTTTAAAAGTTCTTTTGTCCTATCCGGACCTCTATGAAATTGCAATGTCTAACTTTGCTGTAAGAATACTGTATAATCTATTAAATTCTTTAGATTCTGTGTACTGCGAGAGGGTGTTTGCACCGGAACTGGATCTTGAAGAAATCTTAAGGCAAAAAAATATCCCTTTATTCAGCCTTGAAACAAAAACGCCGGTAAAAGAATTCGATTTAATCTGTTTTTCTATTGGATATGAATTAACATTAACAAATCTATTAAATATTCTGGATCTCGGTAATATCAATTTGAATAAAAACAGCCGTAATGAAAATGACCCTGTTATAATTGCAGGCGGCCCTGCCGTAACCAATCCAATGCCTTTTTCTGATTTTATAGACTGCTTTTTTATAGGCGAATCTGAAGAATGGATACGTGAAGTATTTCCTGAAATGTTTAAATTAAAACAGAGGGGTGCGAAAAGAAATGAAATCATCTCTTTTCTGCTTTCATATCCTTCAGTCTGGAACAGTACAAAAAACGTTTCTGCTGAAAAAAGTATCTGGAAGGGATTTTCTTTTAATAACGCAGATACTCTGTATCCCGTTCCCAATATAAATATTGTTCAGGACCATGGTATTGTTGAAATTATGCGTGGATGCCCTACCGGCTGCAGATTCTGCCATGCAGGCTACTTATACAGGCCGCACAGAATAAAGGAAACGGAAAATATTCTTAAAGAAGTGGACGGACTTATTAAGAAATCAGGTTACAGAGAAATTACGCTTTCTTCTTTATCTTCAGGAGACTACAGGGATATTAGTGAATTAATTAAATATTTAAATATTAAATATCAAAATTTACATGTTTCATTTGCGCTTCCATCATTAAAAGTTAATTCTTTTACACTTTCTGTTTTAAAAGAGTTATCTGCTGTTAGAAAAAGCGGTTTAACATTTGCGGTTGAAACACCGGATTCCGAATGGCAGAAAATTATAAATAAATCTGTAACTCTGGAAAAAACAATTTCAATTTTAAAAGAAGCAAAAAAACTCGGCTGGAAAAAAGCAAAATTCTACTTCATGTTAGGACTCCCCGTCGATGAAAAGCTTCATAAAAGCACAGAAGAAGAATTGATAATTAATTTTTTAAAAGAAGTAAAAACTAACACTAAAATGAATCTGAGTGTTAATGTTGCATGTTTCATTCCAAAACCTCATACACCATTTGAGCGAAGTAAACAATTATCAGAAGAAGAGGGGTTGCGAAAAATTATGTTTATTAAGAATTCTTTGAAACAATATGGAATTAAAGTTTCTTACCATGCTCCATTTATATCTGTTTTAGAAGGGATAATATCAAGAGGGGACAAAAGAATAGGCAATATTATTTTAAAAGCATTTAAAAAAGGTGCAAGGCTTGATGCATGGTATGAACATTTAGATAGAGATATCTGGAGAGAAGTATTAGATAATGCAGACTGGGATGTAATAAATGATACTTTACGGGAAAAGCCGGAAGATGAAGAGCTTCCATGGGCTAATATCAATATTGGAATATCAAAAGACTTTTTTGCTCAAGAACTCAAACGATCGAAAGAATTTAAGTTTTCTCCAAATTGTACAGCAGATTGTTCTTATTTTTGCGGCATTTGTAATGATAAAATAAAAGTTAAAAATAGCATAATAAATAAGATAGATCTAAATAATATTGACATTATAGAATATGATAATTCATCCTCGGATATTTTTTTACTGGAATATACAAAATTAGATACTGCAGTATTTTTTTCACATCTGAATACTGTTTCTATTTTTGAGCGGTCACTCATAAGAGCAGGCTTTTATGCGCGTTTTACAGAAGGATTTAATCCCAAACCGCTTGTAAAATTCGCGCATCCATTATCACTCGGAATTCTTTCTGAATGTGAAATTGGAACTGTGGACATTTATAATTATAATGACGATTTTTTAGATAGGATGAATTTATCCCTTCCTCCAGGATTTAGAATTACAAAAATAAACAGAATATCTAAAAAGGACAAATACAGTGAAAAAAAACAGCCTTCACTCATGTCTTTGTACTGGGGTTCTGATTATATTTTAGAAGGAAATAATAAAAAAGAGCTAAAAAATTTAATTGAAGATAAGAAAAATACCAATTTAGAAGTGTTCAATTTAAAAAATATTTCTATTTTAAAGTATAATGAAGACAGCCTTATTATTAGAATTCAGAGTACAGGCAGAAAGGATTCAAATATCCTTAAAGTGATAGACCATTGTTTTACAGATACAGAATACAATAAAGATTTTACAATAAAAAGAATAAAAACATGGGCAAAAGATATTGATGGCAAACGTATTTCTTATTTTAAGAGATTAGTATAATTTCCCTTCTTATTTGTATTTTGTTTTTATCTTAAGTACTGTTTTTCTGATAACCGACTGGATAGTATAAGAATAAAGACCAGCAAACAAAAGGACAAAAAATGGAATATGGTTTAATGTCGATTGACTATTATGATGCGGTTTATAATTTTTGGCAACATACATCTGGTATGGGGTTAAGTAGCGCGGACTCTAAGTCTAATATGGATAAATTCCTAAAACGTAATCCACATAGTTGTTTTATCACTTTAGATAAAAATAAAATAGTAGGCTCTATCTTAGCCGGACATGACGGAAGAAGGGGTTATATTCACCATATGGCAGTAGCGACAGAATACAGAATGCAGGGAATTGGAAAAAAATTGCTATCCCTGGCTATAAATGCCTTAAAAAAAGAGGGGATCCAAAAAACCCATCTTTTCATTTATAAAGAAAACTCTTCAGGGAAAGCATTTTGGTCCGCCCTGAATTGGAAATTAAGAGATGATTTAGATTTAATGTCATTAGAGCATGCTTGATATATTATAACGTGTTTTGTACTTTCAAAATCGCAAAAGAGTTATAGCTTGAATATTCAGATTATACAGCACTAATAATCTTTGATTTGGGTGGAAATTTAATAGTATGTAATTTCTACCAGACAAAAATATTTTTTCAGACGCAGATTTACTCAGATTAACAAAGATGAAAGCAGAATATAGATATAAAAGAATTACGGAGAAAATAATTGAAGTTAGTATTCCGCCTTAGATAAAAATACAAATATTTAAAAATCCGAGTTAATCTTCGTTAATCCGAGTCCTAATAATAAAAAAACCAGTTCTTGAAATCGTACTCTTTGATTTTTGGTGTTGGGCTATTTTTCTTCCGCTTTAATTTTATTCCAGATCCCGTCCATAGTATTTAGATCTACCTCATTCAGATTCTTTTTATCTACTTTCACTACTTTTTCTAGTTTATTAAATCTGCTTATGAATTTATTATTTGTTGAATTTAATGCAAGAGATGGATCTATTTTTAATATTCTGCATAAATTTACTATTGTAAAAATTAAGTCACCGACTTCCAGTTCTATGTTTTTCATATTGATTTCCGAATTATCCGGAGGTATGACTTCTTCTATTAATTCATCTAATTCTTCTTTAATTTTATCTATTACCGGCATAGTCTCTTTCCAGTCAAATCCGACTTTACTTGCATATTTTTGAATTACATTAGCCCTTTCTAAAGGAGGTATTGTTTTTGGTACATTGTCCATGAAATTTTCTCTATTATATTTTCCTTCTTCACTTTCTTTGATTTCTTCCCATTTTTTTATTATACCGGAAACAGTTTTATCTTTTTCATTTCCAAAAACATGAGGATGACGTCTTACTATTTTTTCTGTGATTCCCTGTATTATTTCATCCAGGTAAAATGCTTCCTCCTGTTCTTTTATTTTGGAAATCATAAGAATAACAAGAAACATATCTCCAAGTTCTTCTTTTAGATTATCATTATCCTGCTCTTGGATTGCATCTATACATTCAAATGTTTCTTCTAATAAACTGCTGCGCAAAGAGTGAGCTGTCTGTTTTTTATCCCATGCACAGCCGTTGGGCCCTCTTAAATTACTAATTATTTCATATAACTTAATAAAATTGTCCGATATCATTTTTTTATTTTTCATATTCCGGCTTTCCTATATATATAAAGTTGTAATACATTCTATACACTATTAATAAATTTATAAGGAAGCCGGGATCGCTCTGAAAAAATATATTATATCTATATAATTTTCATGATATTCCGGCTTTAAATATAATTAAAATATTAAAAGCATAGAATTGTGGTTTAAAATAATACTTATTATACTTTTTTAAAAGCATTAAAACTATTTTATTTTACTTTTTAGAAATGTCTTTTTCTTTTAAAAATAGTGAGCAATATAGTTTCTTGCACTTTTCAACTATAATAACAACAACCAGTGAGCACAAGCCAGCCATCAATATCATTAAGAGAGATAAAACATATGTTTGTAAACTCCATAAAAAAGAATTGAATACAATTTCAATCAGGTTGATTGCTTCAGACGCATCATTATCAAGATATAATGATACAGTACAGAATTCATTTTCTTCATCAAACTCACCCAAACTTACACCATAATTCTGTATTTCTTTTTCAATTTCAAGGATTTTATATTCAAGTTCGATAAGCTCATCTATTCTTCCTGGTTGTGACTTTAATTCTACCAGTGCATCACGTGTTTTTTCTAAAGAGAGCCTGCCTGCTAAAAGATTATTATATTCATTAGTCTTGTCTCTCTTTTCTATATGAATATCTATAACATTAAGATTATCCTGCAGCTCACTGATAAATAGTTCAAAAAGATCCGGATGAATACCAATAATCAGATTAATTTGCTGCCCATCCTCTATACCGCTTCTATTTTCAAATTGAATAATTCCGTTATATTCCTCTATTTTATTATATATCTGTTCTTCACTCTCCTTGAAAGTAGAAGATTCTGCATATATAGTAGCAACTTTTTCATATTTATGGTCTACAATAATATTCTGAGCTAAATCAGTTTCTGAATATATTTCTCTATGTTCACTTGCATAATTATGTATATAGAATTTTTGATCCTCATTTGAATATAAGTAATTATAACTATTATTTTGATAACTTTCTTCCGGTGTAAAAATAGAATATATAAGCCTGATTATAAATAGTGCAAAGAAAATACAGGTAAATATTATTATGCCTTTTATTATTTTTCTTTTCATATGAATACCCCGCTTGTTTTTATTTAATTATAAAAAAATAGAAAAATATATTTGTGTGAATATTGTAAAATTATTGTAAAAAAAATGTAATTATTATTTTGGTGGAACTATTGGAGCCGTCGTTTAAATTAAGCAGTAATCCTCATTAATCGACACTAATAAGCCGTGATCTGTTATCTGTGAACCGTAATTTAAAATGCGGTCAACTGTGAATGGAGATAAGGTTATTCGACTATACTTACTAAAAAACTTTCAAATAATATTATTAAGTTAAAACATTCAAACAATTTTAATAGTCGAACGCTTGTTAATAGCGGTTTCCTGATAATAGGAGTAGTAAAAACCTAAAACAGTTAATCGTATGCCGAAAAGTAAATTGAACAACAAATAGCGCCGAGTAGGAAGCAGGCATATTTGCTAATTCGCAAAATGATAATGGCGATACATCTTTGATGATGGCTACTGACAAAGGCCATATAGAAATAATGGAAATACTTAAAGCTGCTGGGGCAGTAGAATAGTTTTTTCTGAGTATAGCAGTAGAAGATGTAAACCGTTGTCTGTGATCTGTTAACCGTAGACCGAAATATAAAATATGGAAAACGAAGAACCACAACCGTGAAAAGGTTTTTTAACAAAATCTGCATAAAATTAGAAAAATACAATTAACTTCCAGTATAAATCCGCACTCAAAGTATACCTCTAACCAGAAATAAGCTTCTTGTGATGTTTAAATGATTATATTATCATGCTGAAAAACAAGCTACTGGTGCATCAGAACATAATAATAAAATCCCAAAAAACGTTATATAGCTTGGTTCTGCTTTGCATCAATAGCTTGTTTTTCAGCATGAACTATTAGTTTCCTCTAACATCACAAAAAGCTTATGCAACATATATTGATGTTTCAAACAATTTTTGTTATTATTTCATTATGAGCAAAATAATTACAGCACCATCCTTGCTATCATCAAATTTTGGCAATATGAAAAAAGGGATTGAGTCAATAGAAAGATCCGGTGCGGACTGGGTTCATTTAGATGTTATGGATGGTTCTTTTGTACCGGTTATCACATTTGGGCATAAAATGGTATCAGATTTGAGGCCGTTAACAGATTTACCTTTTGATGTTCATTTAATGGTAAATCATCCTGAAACTTTTATAGAATCTTTTGCAACTGCTGGAGCAGATTATATTACTATTCATCAAGAAGCATCTATTCATTTAAATAGAATTATAGAGCGGATACGTGAAAATGGTAAAAAACCTGGTATTTCAATTGTACCTTCAACACCTTTAAGTCATGTAACAGAAATATTGCCATTTGTAGATCTTGTATTAATAATGACTGTTAATCCTGGTTTCGGAGGCCAGAGTATGATAGATAACTGTCTTTTAAAAGTAACACAACTAAAAGAAATTAAAGTAAGAAAGGGATATAATTTCTTAATAGAGATAGATGGGGGCGTAAATAAGGATACATTTAAAAAAGCGATAGAAGCAGGTTCAGAGGTTTTAGTTACAGGTTCCGCATTTTTTAAATCAGAAGATCCTGCTAAATATGTTAATATGCTTAAATCTATTTAATTTTTTTTAGTTTGCCGGAATTTACGTCGAAATATTAAAAGGGGAGAAATGTAAAAATATGCGCAAAAAGTACTTTTTTATTTTCATATATTTAATTTGCACATTGTTTTTCACATCTGCAAACCAGGATCTTTTAGACGGTATTGAGTTTTATCAGAATGAGATGTTCAACGATGCTATCTCAAGTTTTCATAATATTGTTTTAGATCCTAATAATTCGAATATACACGGAGATGCATATTTCTGGATCGCTAAATCGTATTTTATTTTAAATAGGCTTGATGATACAGAAAGGAACCTTGAGCACTTTCTAATCAACTATGAAGATCATATATTTTATGAACAGGCTTTTTATTTAAAAGGCCGTTTACTTTTTAAGCAGAACGAGTATGACAATGCAATACTGGTATTTAGAAATTATATAGATCTATATCCTGGATCTTCTTATATTTCGCATTGTTATTTCTGGATCGGTGAGTCACTCTTTTTACTTGGCAATATAGAAACAGCAAAAGAAATATTCCAGATAGTGGTTCAGGACTATCCGAACAGTGTGAAATATGAAGCATCTAACTACAGATTGTCTTTGATTGATATTAAACAGCGAGAAAATGAACTTTTACTATTACTAAAAATCAGTCACGAAGAATCACTTGAAACTCTCGAAGAATATCAAAGATTGATTCAAACCTACGAACAGGCTATTTCAGCGTATCAGAAACAGCTGTCAGGTAAAGTTGATTTAACCCAGAGTATAACAACAGATGATCTTTCAGCGCAGAAAGACGCAGAAATAGCCATTCTTAAACAACAGATAGAAGATTTACAAAACCAGCTGGCTTCCGGTGATTCATCTGTTTTAGATATAGTAGCAGGTTCTACAGATACTAATCAGCAATTTTTAAACAGGCTTTTAACAGCAAAAGAAAATGCCCTTATTTTAAAAGAGTACTTAATAGATTTTCTTAATTGAAATAACTGTACTGACTTAGGAGATTGAAAATGAGAAATGCTTTTAAATTATTATGTTTTCTCTTATGTTTTATTATTTCCCTTCCTCTTTTTTCTTTAGAATTAAAAGAAGGTTTAATTAAATTAATACTTTATGAAGATATAGGAAGGTTCTCTATTTATTACCTTTCAGATTATCAGAATAATACATATTTACCTCTATTTTTTGATAAAGATCCCAGAACCTCAGTTTTAACGATTGTTTCTGATAACAGAATTCACAGGCTTGGAGAATCCTCTTCTTTTGATGAAGTTGTAGAAGAAACATATAATGGTGCTAAGATTATCTGGACTTCAAATAATCTTATTATAACTCAAAGTTTTTCTTTTATTTCTTCTAATAACTCAACATTAGCAGATGGAATTAAAATCAATATTACTATAAAAAATACTTCAACATATTCAAAAGAAGTAGGTTTAAGATTCTTAATAGATACTTATCTGGGTGAAGATATTTCCAGACACTTTTCAACAAATACTTCTGATAATTTAGAATTTGAAAATACATTTTTAAAAAACAGCATGGTTAATTATATAATTTCCCCTGAGACAGAAGAAGATATTACTAACGGCCTTCAGATAATAACAAGCGGAAGTGGTGCAACTACACCGGATTCTGTAATCATTGCCAACTGGAGCCGTTTAAATGATACTTCTTGGTACTATGAAACCTCTACTTCACGAAATTTTAATTTAATGCCTTATTCCATTAATGATTCAGCAGTTGCTTTATACTATGACCCATTACCAATAAGCCCTTCCAGCTCCAGAGAAATAACAATACTTATTGGAAATGCCAATCCTAACGGCTTTAATGCCGTTAGTGAAACTTCATCCAAAGAAATAGCCGATCTTTTAGAAGAAGCAACATCAACAAATATTATTACAAATAATTTACTTGCGGCACATGCAGATTTAATTATACTGGAAAACCTGATAACTCAGATTAATAGAAAGCTGGAATCAGGAAGCATTACCCGGGGCGATATTCTAATTATTGAACAAATAATATCAGAACTGCAAAAGAAATACCCATAAGGATTAGTAATATGCCTTCCAGAGGGTTAAAATATGCTTCAAAATTATTTTATAAAAAACAATATTCCGCTGTTATAAAGTACCTGGAACCAAAAATTTATCAATACAGAAATAATTTTAATTTCTATTATTTACTTGCTAACTCCTGCCTTTATAAAAAGGATTACGGAGGCGCATACTCCTATTTTAAAAGAGCAGAACAGTTAAAAGACGGGGATATCGATTGCCAGCTCGGATTATCTTTAGTAAACCTCAGGAAAAATAATTTAGATGAAACACTTAAAATATGGCTTAATATAACAACTATAGAGCCGGGCAATAAACAGGCAAATCTAGGGCTTAATTTAATTAAAAAGGGAAAAAGTCCGGAAGATATATTTGAGGATGAAAAATTACTAAGAAGACTTTTGCCCATTAAGAATAAGGTGAATATACTATCTTATGCATTGATTTTTTTAATCCCTATAATTACAATTATTTCTTTTTTTATTCTTTCAAGTATACCTGAACCATCTATCCGCAAAGAAATAGAAGATATAATATTTCCATCTTCTATAACTTATCAAATGGACGACAGCAACCATCTTTTTTCATACAATATGGATGAGGTTTATGAAAAATTTGATAAGATTCGTACATATTTTAATGATTACAGAGAAAATATGGCTATGTTGGAAATCAACAGGATTCTTCTATCCAATGCTCCAATTGAAATTAAAGACAAAGCAAGGATGATAAGTTCTTACATTAAAGAACCTGATTTTTCAAATATAAAAGATGCTTTTTCTTTTAATGAAGTATCTGCAGAACCCTACCTGTATGATGGATGCTACATACTGTGGAAAGGCAAGGTTGATAATCTTGAAATTACAGAACAATATATATTCTTTAATTTACTTGCAGGCTACCATGATAATAAAGAGCTTCTTGGAATTATTCCTGTATATTTTGATTTTGAAGTTAATATTAAAAATTCCAATAATATAGAATTATTAGCTGAAGTTTCATTTAAAGATAACAATCTTGTATTAAATGGTATTTCTTATCATAAAATAATACCGTAAATTATCTTATTGTTCAGGAATTTCAATTGAAATTCTTATAAAATAGCGGAGCACAGGATGTGCAACAACATTAATACAAATAATAGTACATGATATACTATTTTTATTGTACTGTATTTCTACAGTTTTCTACAATATCTATATCTCTTGTTTCTTCTATAATATTTAAAATTATTTCATTATAATCGCTATCATTTAATATTTTAATGATTTTCAATAATTCATAGAGAAGCAGTTTACTGCCAGGCAGTAAATAACCTCCATTACTATTTACTTCATTTAAAATACACTGCATTTCATACATAATATACGTTTTAATGTCTATATTATTTAATTCTTCCATTAAAGAAACTATATACGACTTCAGATATGTATTATTAAAACAATACATATTTTTAATTAGCTCAAAATACGCGTATTTATTCATCCGCATCCATAAAAATATTTCTTCATTATTCTTTAGAATTACTGTTTGAAGAAGGTTTTCCAGCAAAAGCTCATTATTAAAATTATTATGTCTATATGAAATAAGTTTATATATTATATCTTCTACATAAGGATCATCTCGCATACCAAGTAACCTTAATATTTGTATAGATTCTTCAAGATTCTCCATTATTATTAATTCAAATATTTGTTCATTGGCATTTCTATTGCTATTTAGGATAAAATCTGTATAATCAAGAGCATATATAAGTGCAACACTATTAAAAATCAAAATAATTATAAAAGATTTCAGATATTTCGACACTTTGTATAGACAAATCTTTAAAAACATTATTAATTATATCGGTATATAATTTAAAAATATTTTTTTTAAATACAAAAATAATAAAATCTGTTTATATATATTAGGGAGTAATAATGTCAAAATCAAATTTTATACAACCAACAAAAAACTTAACAAAAAGTGAAGATAAAGCCAGGGCATTAGAATCTGCAAAATTACAAATAGAGCGCCAGTTTGGTAAAGGTTCTTTAATGAAACTTGGAGAACGCGCAAACATAGAAATATCTACAATTCCTTCAGGTTCAATTCTTTTAGATGCTGCATTGGGAATAGGCGGTTATCCCAAAGGCAGAATTGTGGAGATTTACGGTCCTGAATCTTCAGGTAAAACAACGCTTGCTCTTCATGCAATAGCCCAGTCTCAGGAGACTGGAGGTATAGCAGCTTTTATTGATGCGGAACACGCGCTGGATCCTATATACGCAAAAAATCTTGGTGTTAAAACGGATGAACTCTGGGTTTCTCAGCCGGATACAGGTGAACAGGCACTGGAAATCGTAGAGTCTCTTATAAGGTCCGGTGCTGTGGATATAATTGTTATTGACTCTGTTGCAGCCCTTACTCCAAGAGCGGAAATAGAAGGAGACATGGGTGATTCTCATATGGGATTACAAGCAAGATTGATGAGCCAGGCACTGAGAAAATTAACTGCTATAATATCAAAATCCGGCACATGTTTAATCTTTATTAATCAGATAAGAATGAAAATAGGAATAATGTTTGGCAATCCGGAGACTACAACCGGTGGTAAAGCCTTAAAATTCTATTCATCTGTAAGACTTGAAATTAGGAAAATAGAGACAATTGCAAAAGGAACAGAAGATGCTATAGGCAATAAGGTCAGGGTGAAAGTTGTAAAAAACAAGCTTGCTCCTCCATTTAGAAAAGTTGAACTTGAGATCATGTTCGGTAAAGGTATATCTGCAAGTGGAAGCCTGCTTGATGCCGCTGTTAGAAATAATTTTATAGAAAAAAGCGGTTCGTGGTATACTTATGGTTCTGAAAAGATAGGGCAGGGCAGGGAAAACGCCAAACTATTCTTAGAAAAGAATAAAAATATATTTAGTGAGATTGAAAATAAGATAAAGGAGATTCTGTTTTCGAACAAAAATAAGGCAACGCTCGATAAAGAGGAAAAAATAGCAGATGAGGCAGAGTAAAGTCTTTTTATCTCTCGGTTCTAATGTTGGTGATAAAATAGAAATACTTAAGAGTGCTGTAAATTATTTAAAAGATATTATTCCTGATTTGAGCTGTTCTAATATTTATGAAACAGAACCTTTATACTATACTAGCCAGCCTTATTTTTATAATATAGTTATCTCCGGGAATACTTTACTCTCCTGTTCCGGGCTTCTTGAATATACCAACAAAATTGAGATCCTTTTAGGAAGAAACAGGCATAAAGAAATAAAGAACGGTCCAAGAACCCTTGATATTGATATATTATTATATGATGATATCTCTTTAAAAACAGAAGAATTAACAGTACCACATCCCCGTATAGAAGAAAGGCTTTTTGTTCTGATTCCAATGCTGGAAATTGATAAAAGTATACGCAATCCTCTTACAGGAAATCTGTTTTCATCTTTTATAAGCAGTAATAAAGACCAGCAAATTAAATTAATCGGTAAGCTGTTTTAAAATATTAAATCAGCAAACTTAAATATGGATGATGATTAACAATAGTATTAAATTTACTTTTTTAAATAATTAGACTTTAAATAATTAGACATAGATTGACAGGATTTCCACAGATTTTTATATTATATTATATATATTATTTAATTTAATCCATGTTAATCTGAGATATCCATGGATGGATGAATACTGGCCGAGGCAGGGATGGTTCTACTGAAAAATACAATATTTTTGTGATTTTCTAAATTCATGATAAAATAATTGCTTATGGTATAAGTAATTAAAAATATTCGAAAATCCATTTTCTAAGAAAAAACCTATTTTTCAGTGCAACCAGGGATGACGTAAGACCAGTATAAATCCGTGTTAAATTTAAAAATTACTATAATAATTACAGCGGTATTTACACCTTTAATGATTTAGGATAATAATGATTAGTCATGTCTGATAACAGTATTAAAGATACAACACAAACATATAAACTCGGGGACTTCGAAGGCCCTCTGGATCTTTTATTATTCCTCATTAAAAAGAATGAGGTAAATATTTATGATATACCGATTTCTAAGATAACAGCGCAATATCTTGGATACCTGGAATATAATTCGGAAATAAATCTCGATAATCTTACAGAATTTTATGTTATGGCAACTACGCTTCTTTATGTTAAATCATGCATGCTGCTTCCAGTTGATTTTGATCTTTCTGATGAAATAGAAGATCCAAGACAGGAGCTGGTAGTAAAGCTTATTGAATACCAGAAATATAAGAAACTCGGGGAATTAATTTCAGAAAAAGAAAAAGATTTTGAATGGGAAGTAGAAAGAAAAAAGACACAGCTTGTACTTCCTTTTAATGATGATGGATTATGGGAAGAAATTGCAATCTGGGACTTAGTTAAGTATTTTTCATCTATTATATCTTCATTATCTACTGACAAAATTGTTGATTTTTATGAAGAATTTACAATAAACGAGAAAATTACTTTAATAAATGAATACCTTGAATCAAAAAAAGAATTTCCTTTTTTTGATTTGATTAAAAACTCTCATTCAATTATGGAGGTAATATGTTCATTTATAGCCATGCTCGAACTTGCAAAATTAAGGAATATACGTATATATCAGAATAAACTATTTGATGAAGTAATTATAAGGAAAGTTGAAAATGACAGATAATGAACATAATGAAAATCAAGCTGCCGTTTTAAATAATTCAATAATAATTGGTATTGTAGAATCTGTTTTATTTCTTGAAAATGAAGCTTTAAGTATAATTGCAATATCAAGAATAACAAAATTATCAAAAAGCGAAATAGAGTATGCCCTTGCGGAAATAAAAAACGAATTTAATAAAGATTTTCATGGAATAGAACTTGACGATACCGGAGAACTTTATCAGTTTTATCCTAAAAGAAAACTATGGGACCCTTTAAAAGAAAGATACGGTAAAAAAAATGAAAAGAAATTATCCCGCGCAGCTATGGAAACCCTTGCAATTATTGCATATTCTCAACCTGTTACAAGAGGTGAAGTTGAAAGCATTAGAGGTGTTTCATCTGACAGTATGTTTAAATTATTGCTCAGTAAGGAAATTATCAAAGAAGTAGGTAAAAAAGATGCGCCTGGAAAACCTGTTCAATATGGTACAACAAATAATTTCTTAAAATTGTTCAGTTTATCAAGCATCTCAGAACTTCCTAAATTAGATGATGTAGATAATGAAAGATTTAAATATTATGATGAATGATTTAAGACTGCAGGTTTATCTTGCCAAATGTGGTGTAGCATCCAGAAGAGGCTCTGAGACTATAATCAAAAACGGCCGTGTTTCTGTTAATGGTAAAATAGTGACAAAAATGGGTGTAAAAGTCAGTCCGGAAGATGTTATTAAACTTGACAGTAAAATAATAAATATAGAAAAAGAATATATCTATATAGCACTTAATAAACCAAAAGGTTATTTGTGTACAAATTTTGATGAAATGAAACGGCCAATTGTACTGGATTTACTAAAAGGCGCAATAAACTATAGAGTGTTTCATGTTGGGCGCCTCGATTTTAATTCAAGCGGTCTTATTTTTTATACAAATGATGGTGATTTTTCAGAAATTGTATCCCATCCTTCTTTTTGTGTAGAGAAAGAGTATTATATAGAAGCGAGCAGAAAAATTCACGAAGATCTTTTGATATCCTATAAACATGGCGTATTCCTAGAGGGTGTTAAATATAATTTAAAGGATTTTAAAATATTGAGTGAAAAGTCAGCTGTTCTTACTCTATTGGAAGGTAAAAATAGAGAAATTAGAAAGGTTTTTAATAATTCAAATATTTTTTTAAAGAAGATAACAAGAAAACGAATAGGAAATGTAAGGTTGAAAGATCTACATCCAGGTCAATTCCGTTATTTATCTAAAAAAGAAGTAAACTGGTTTAAAAATCTAAAAAAAATAAATAAATAATGTATTATTTGATATACAAGTAAGCCCGGCACCAAAATCATTTATTTTGGTGCCGGGCGCTTTTTAATGCTTTAATATGACAACAATAGAGCAACTAGCTGCTATATTGTTTATAAATAGTAAGGCTGAAATAATTTATTCGAATAGTTATATCCATAAAAGCCTTTATAATGGTCGGGCTCCGCTGTTTCATAGGGAATTTTAATTGAAATTTTTGTACAATAAAATAGACAATTATCATTTTAATTATTGATCAAATTTCATATATAGTGTTATAATCTCATCTTAAAATTATCATATGGAGAGATTTTAATAATATGAGTGATTCCAAGCAAAACGACTCAGAAGCAATAGCAGCCCATCAGTTAGAAGAGCAGTATTTAAAAAATATGAAACCCCTGGAAGAGGGCCAAATGGTTACAGGTTCAGTGATTCAAATAAACTCAGAATTCGTATTTATTGATATTGGATATAAATCAGAAGGTAAATTATCTATAAGTGAGTTTGATTCACCGCCTGAAATTGATGATACAGTAGAAGTAATACTTGTACGGAAGGAAAGTTCTGAGGGAAGTGTAATTGTATCCAAGCAAAAAGCAGATGAGAGAACATTAAAGAAGAATTTAAAAACGTTTTTTAAAGATGGAACTCCGGTAGAGGGTAAGATCGTAAAATCAATTAAAGGCGGTTTTAGTGTAGAATTCAGCAAAGGAATTAATGCTTTTTTACCTCTTTCTAAAGTTGATGTTAACCGTGTTAATGACACTGATATAGAAAACTATGTGAATAAGAAATCATTATTTATAATTGAAAGATTATTTTCCAATAAGAAAACAAATATTATTGTTTCCAGAAAGGCATGGCTTGAAAGTGAAAATAAAAAGAAACGTGACGATTTCTTTAAAAATACTGCAATAGGTGATGAAGTAGAAGGATTTGTGAAAACCTATGCTTCATTCGGAGCTTTTATAGATCTTGGCGGTTTTGACGGCCTTCTCCATATAAATGATATGTCCTGGGGGCACATTACTTCTCCAAAAGAATTAGTAGAGATTGGGGATAAATTAAAATTAAAAGTTATCAGACTGGATCCGGAAGAAAATAGAATAAATCTCAGTTTAAAGCACTTCACAGACGATCCATGGTCTACCTTTGAATCAAAATATAAAGAAAAAGATATTGTAAAAGGCGTTACTACAAAATTAACAAATTTCGGCGCTTTTATACAACTTGAGGACGGAATTGAAGGACTGGTGCATATTTCTGAGCTTTCATGGGTCAGAAAAGTTAAACACCCCAAAGAAGTTATTAATGTAGGTGACGAAGTAGATGTAATGATTCTAAATTTCGATATATCTAAGGGTAAAGTATCCCTTGGTTTAAAGCAGGTACTTCCAAATCCATGGGACGATATTGAGAAAAGTTTTCCTGTAGGGATGAGAGTTAATAAGAAGATTAAAAATCTTTCAAAGTTCGGCGCATTTATTGAACTTGAGAACGGGATAGACGGCCTTATCCACATGGATGATTTTTCCTGGACAAAAAAATATAAGAATCCATCTGACTTATTTAAAGAAGGCGAAGAAATTGAGGCAATTATCATTAATATTGATAAAGAGAACAGAAGGATAAGACTTGGCATTAAGCAGCTTACTGAAGATCCCTGGAAATCATTGATTACTGCATTTCCAAAAGGTAGTATAATAGAAGGAAAAATAAAGAAAATTACAGATGCAGGATTTCAGATTGATGTTCAGAGTAAAATAACAGGCTTCATCAATAAAAATAATTTATTTGATCCGGATACTGAGTCAATAGAAGATATTATGAAAAAATATAAAATAGACGATAGTATTAAATCTATTGTAACAGAAATTAGTGCTTCAAAACAAAGATTATCTTTGTCCAGAAGAGAATATCTTAAAAAGATGCATCGTCATGAAATATCGAAATATATTCATGATGACACGGAAAATGATAAAGTCACTTTAGGTGATTTACTTAAAGAAAAATCAAATTAGAAGTTTTTCTAACTTAAAAATTTATGTTAAAAGTTAATTTGGATAATCATAGATTAGAAACCTTAATAGATATAAATAAACTAATAAATTCAAATTATACAAATGTGAACTCTCTACTTACTAGAATACTCGAATCTGCTACAAAGCTATCCAGCGGCGAAGCTTCTTCTTTATTGCTTCTAAATTCTGAAAATAACAAATTATACTTTGAAATTGCGCTTGGTGTAAAAGGTAAAGAAATAAAGCGATATTCTTTAAATTTAGGAGAGGGCATTGCGGGCTGGGTTGCTATGCATAATACCTCTTTGATTGTAAATGATACAGATTCAGATTCGAGATTTAATTCTGAAATAAGCAAAAATATTGGCTTTAATACATTTTCTATACTTGCAGTTCCAATGCGTCTGAAAGAAACATGTGTCGGAGTTCTGGAAATAATAAATAAAAAAAATAAACAACATTTTACAGATGAAGATCTTCAATGGCTTGAAATATTTGCAACACAGGCAGCAATAGCCATTCAGAACGCAAGATCATACCAGAAAGTTCAGCAGGAAATTGTTTCTTTACAGGAAGAGATACAGTCGAGCAAAGGTTATCATACTTTTATTAGTGAAAGTAAAAAAATAAAAGAAGTTCTCGATATTGCTATCCGTGCTTCAAAAACAGATTCTTCCGTACTTTTGCTTGGTGAAAGCGGAGTTGGCAAGGAATTATTTGCAGAACAGATCCATTTGCACAGCAACAGGACAAATGAGCCGTTTATAAGAATAAATTGTGCGGCATTGCCGGAAAATCTATTAGAAAGTGAGCTGTTCGGCCATGTAAAAGGCGCGTATACAGATGCTATTAGAGATAGAATAGGAAGGTTTGAACTTGCTGATAACGGAACAATATTTCTTGATGAGATCGCTGAACTTCCTCTAAATATTCAGTCCAAACTACTTAGAGTACTTCAGCAGCATACAATTGAAAGGGTGGGGAGCAGCCTGCCGATTAAACTGAATGTCCGGATAATTGCTGCAACAAATAAAGATATAGAAAAACTTGTTTCAGAAGAGAAATTCCGCACAGATCTTTACTACAGACTGAATGTCCTTCCAATATATATACCTCCATTAAGAGAAAGGCCATCTGATATTCCCCCATTATTAGAATTCTTTTTAAATAAAATGAAAAAGAAAACAAAGAAAAAAATATTGGGAATATCTGAGGAAGCAATGGATATGCTATTAAGCTATTCCTGGCCTGGGAATATTAGAGAACTGGAAAATGTTATAGAAAGGGCAGTTGTTATTACACAGGATCCATATTTACAAGGCCCTGATTTGTTTTTAAATTCAATTTCTAATAAAAATAATGATAATTATCAGGGTAAAACCTTGAAAGAATCCATAAAACTTTTCAAAAAACATTTCATTGCAAGAGCACTGGAAGCTAATGGTTGGAAACAGACAAAAACAGCTAAAGCGCTGTGCATTCAAAGGACTTATCTTTCAAAATTAATTAAGGAACTTGATATTCAGGAAAATATAATTTAGATTACTTATTTATATATCAAAAATATAGCATATTTAAATAATATATGATATAAATCAAATAAATATTTTTATAAATAACAAACCAATATATGGTTATAATTGATTAAACAAGGAGATTTCTAACTCATGAATATTGATAGCAGCACTAAACAGAGTTTTCAGGACAAACTTGTCTCATTTATTGCTTCAAAAAGGATTATACTGATTGTATTTTTATGTCTGCTTGTGGCAGGCTTTGTAGTTTTAGCTGTAACAAGTGAAATTAATAACAGAATAGATGAACGTTCAACTATTCTAGTAGAAAATGCACAGCAAAAATATGATGATTGGCTTAATGAGGTACTTTCAGAAAAAAAAATATTGTTAGAAAATGAATTAATAGATTCATTAGATAATATTATTTCAGATTATTCGGGTAAATATGCCGCACAGCGTGCAATATATATTAAAGGACTTATTTACTTTAATACTAAAAACTGGCAGCCGGCATATGAAAATTTCATATTATTAAAAGATGATTTTAAAGAATCGTATTTAACTTCACTTGCATTGTTTTTTGCAGGAGTATGTCAGGAAGAACTGAATAATACGGAACTTGCATTAGATACCTATATTTACATTTATAATAGCTATAAAACATTGCCTTTATTGCCAAATGTAATATTTTCTATTGGTAGATTGTATGATGAACAGGAAAATTATGAAAAAGCAGAAGAATATTACAATATTTTAAAATCAGATTACAATTTTAGTACTTGGACAAAATACGCAATTAATAGAATAATATACTTAAAATCCGAAGGAAAATTATAAGCAGTAATTTGTTTATAGAATACTGCTATTAAGATAAGTCTTTTAATGAGTGCTTACGTAAGCTTTAGGATTCATGTTTTTTGGAGGTGGTATAATGGCAAAAAGCAAAAAAAGATCTAAAATATTAGAAACCAAATTCTTTGGATTAATTATCGGTTTTATTATTTTCGGTATTTTCTTTTTTATTAGTTACAGTACTCATATTATAGATAATATAGAACAGGACTTTTTTCTTGACATATACTTCAATTACAAACATGGATTTACTTCTGAAAGCTTAAGTGGAGGTACAACTTATGAGGATACAACAGACAGGTATACCTTTACTTCAAAAGATATACAGATTATTGGTATAGATATAGAAAGCCTGAATAAATTCGGCAGCTGGCCATTTCCACGTTCTGTAGAGGCCAGCATGATTAATACAATTACAAGAATACAAAATGAATACGAAAGAGAATCTGTTTTATATTTTGATATTGCCTTCATAGAGCCTGACATAAAAATGCCTGAAAATGATTTAATGCTTATAGAAAGTATTAAAGAAAACGGAAAGGTATTTCTTGATGTATTCTTATCCGGTACTGAATTATCAGGAGCTCTTGATCAATTTAGCAGGCAGGATATTCTAAAAAGTAATTATGGTGAAATTACAAATATTTCCGGAGATATTAACTCTATGCCTGCGTTTAGAGGGCTTGAAGCACCATTAAAGCCGTATTCAGAGGTAATTAAGGGTTATGGTAATGCAACCTATTTAAAAGACGTAGACAATATATACAGAAGGCAGATAATGATTGCCAGGTTAAGCGAACAACTGGAAACAATAAAATTTTCAGATCTTACTCCTGGATATGAGCTTGATGCTGATAATTTTGAAAGGCTTGTATGGATTGATAAAAGCAGGAATATAAAAAGTATAGAATACCCGTTAACAAGCGAATATCTTATTAAATTAGAATCTGAAATTGAGAAAAATGGAAACTTAGTTGAAAAAGATACAGATGGAGACGGAAATACCGAAAGTTTTTATGAAATATATAAATACAGAGACCATTTTATACCTTCTATTACGCTTTCTCTTGCACTGGAATACTATAAATTGACTCCTTCAGATGTAGAAGTTAAAATGGGTGAAGATATAAGGCTTATAGGACCGAAGGTACTTACTTCCGCACCTGTTTATGAAAAACAACAAGATCAGAATGGTAATACAATAAAAAACGATGCAGGGATTCCTGTATATGAACTTATTTCAGAACCTGAGTACAGTAAAATTGATGATGTAATTATACCAATTGATAACAAGGGAGCTATGCTGATTAATTATGCAGGCCCCAGGAGTGAAGTAGGTGAAAGCAATCAGACATTTAACGTCATGGAATTTAACGGATATGTTTCAGACCCAGGCCCTAATCCTGAAACCTGGAAACCAACTTACGTTTTAACTAACAAAATAATTATGATAGGTATTTTTGCCACAGGCCTTGCGGAGGACGAAAAACCAACACCTTTCGGCCTTATGTATGGTGTAGAAATAAATGCAAATGCATTAAATACAATTTTAATGAACAGGTTCCTTGTCTATGCCCCGGTATGGGTAAGTTCTTTAATTCTGTTTGGGATAATTCTGATAGTAAGTTTTATGAGCTCAAGATTATCAACAATATGGGCTCTGGTAATAACATTAATTTTTTTAGCTGTATTCTTCATAGTAGTAGTATTTATTTTTGATTTTTATAATTTTATACTCATATTTTCCGCGCCGTTCTTTGCTTCGATTCTTACATTTCTATGTATAGTTGCATACAGGGTTATGACAGAAGAACGCGCTAAAAAGAGAATTAAGAATATGTTCGGGAAATATGTTAACCCAACAGTTGTAGAACAAATGATGACATCTCCTCCGGAACTTGGCGGTGTGGATAAAGACTTGACTGTATTCTTCTCTGATATCAGGGGTTTTACGACACTTTCTGAGAATATGGCACCTCAGTTACTTGTTAATCACTTAAATCATTACTTAACAGTAATGACAGATATTATTATGGAATATAACGGTACTTTAGATAAATATGTAGGTGATGAGATTATGTGTTTCTGGGGTGCTCCGATACCTCAGGCAAACCATGCTATACTTTCCTGCAAATGCGCGATAAAACAAATGCAGGCTTTAAGAGAGCTTAATAAAAACTGGCCTCCGGAAAAAAGAATAAATATTGGAATTGGGCTTAATTCCGGTATTATGACTGTTGGAAATATGGGTTCTCAAGGCCGAATGAACTATACTTTAATGGGTGATAACGTTAACCTTGGTGCCCGTCTTGAAGGTACAAACAAACAGTATAAGACAAATATTATTATAAGTGAACATACATACGGTATAGTAAAAGACAGAGTAATTGCAAGGGAACTGGACAATATACGTGTTAAAGGCAAAAATAAGCCTGTTTTAATCTATGAACTGTTGGATATTATAGAAGGACTCGAACCTTAAATACTATATATGAAATACAGCTTACCTATATTTATTATAATTTCATTTCCTTTTTT
>SDBV01000242.1_pt1 | contig 75243 bp, 59 predicted proteins | sample 2277081 | NCBI WGS metagenome assembly SDBV01 (sample SAMN10402039, study PRJNA504765) | marine sediment metagenome | isolation source: marine sediment core GS10_PC15, 223 cmbsf | place: Arctic Ocean: Southern Knipovich Ridge | collected 2010
ATAACAAGGAATTACAACAGATCACACCGAAACCACCACCCCAAAAACGAACCCAAAGCAAACCCAATACGAACCCAATACGAACCCAATACGAACCCAATACGAACCCAATTCGAACCCAATACAAACCCAAACGAACCCAATTTGCGAATCTTGTTCAGTTCGCCTGCAAAATACCCGAAATCACTATATCTCGCAGTGCGCAGGCTGCAAGGACACCGAATTTGGAGTATTTGCGATGCTATTATCGGACCAGGCAGACATAAAAGACCTCGACGAGGCTCACCCGAGCCTATTGGACTGGCTAAAAATAATCTGCGACAAGAGCCTCATCCCATTCGCTCCCATGTCGGTTGCCGCGGACATCATGACAGCCCAGGTCAAGACTCTCAATATGGACAATTCCGTCAAGGCGTGCCTTAAACTCATGAAAGACAATAAGATACGTCATGCCGTAGTAACGGATAAACCACTTGAAGGCGACAAAACACCTCGTTTCGTTGGCATAGTCTCTCAGCGGGATGTCTTGCGAATATCGGCCCGCAAGCCCGCCAAAAAAGACAAGGAAAACATCGACCCCCAAGCCATGAGGCAGTTATTAGGCCAGATAGTCGTCAGGAACCCCCGTTCTGCCGGACCGAGTACCCCCATCCCCGAGATCATTGCCGCAATGACTGATAATCACATCGACATAGTACCGGTACTTGAAGACGAAAAACTGCTCGGCATCGTCACAACTGTTGATATAATAAAGCTTTACGTCCGGCTTGACCACGTACTTCAAACACTGTGCTCTAAGGGCATCAAAAAAGTAAATATCGACCTCACACCGCTCACTCCCGAGCAGATACAGTTGCTGTTCCTTACGGTTTTCCAAATGGTTCGCGATATCATGACCACCGATGTCATCTGCCTTGGGCCCGAAGACTCTCTCGCAAAAGCCATGGAAGTTTTCCAGGAAAACAGCTTTCGTCATGCAATGGTAATAGACGTAGATGAAACCGTCGTAGGTATCGTTTCAGACAGGGACATTCTGCGAAACCTTCCATTTGCAGGCCGCCGCCCGCCAGGCCCTTCCAAGCGATCCAGGGACTATCTTTTCAAGATACTGCCGGGAACAAAGGTTCCGGATCTGACAATAGCTGATATAATGACAACACGTCTAAAGCACCTTCTTCCAGGTTCCAGCACCCGCGACGCCGCCAACAAGATGCGAGAAATGAAGATAGAGTGCCTGCCCATAATTGATGAACAAAAAAAGCTTTGCGGCATCGTAACCATAACCGATGTGATGCGCTCGCTGCTGGACATTTACCAAGCCTGACGAGTATCCCGATCAGCCTCATTATTCCCCCCGGATAGCCGCCATATCCTGACATACGTCGAAAACCGGCTGAATCGGCCCCAATAACCTGCCCCCATCGACAAATTTAATCAAACACACAATTGACACGCCGCCACCAAACCCTTATAATAAGCTTTTTTAGTCAGTTAATAATTAATAAGGGAGAAAATCATGGCACAGGTAGTTTTGCAAACAACGATTCCGGACATACCGGTAAAACACGGCAAGGTTCGTGACATCTACGACTTAGGCGACAAGCTCCTATTCGTGGCTTCGGACAGAATAAGCGCATTTGACGTTATCATGACCACCGGCATCCCCAACAAGGGCGCCGTCCTCACACAAATATCGAAGTTCTGGTTCGATTTCCTTGCGGACATTGTAGAAAATCACCTCATCTCCGATGACGTCGCTGATTTCCCCGCGCCTTTCGGGGATTTCGCCGACCAGCTCACCGGCCGCTCCATGCTCGTAAAGAAAACCGAGGTCCTACCCGTAGAGTGCGTCATTCGCAATTATCTCACCGGCTCCGGCTGGAAAGAGTATCTCGCCGATGGCTCCGTCTGCGGCGTAAAATTACCCGAAGGACTCAAACAATGCGCCAAGCTCCCCGAGCTTATCTTTACCCCCGCTACCAAAGCCGAGATCGGCGACCACGACGAGAACATCGACTTCCAAAGCTGCGTAAACGTCATCGGCGCTGAATCCGCCGAGTACGTCCGCGACAAGAGTCTCGAAATTTTCGCCAAGGCCGCGGCACACGCAGAGTCCAAGGGCATCATCCTCGCCGACACAAAATTCGAATGGGGCCTCGTCGATGGCAAGATCATACTCATCGACGAAGTACTCACCCCCGACTCATCCAGGTTCTGGCCCGCTGATAAGTACGAGCCCGGACGCGACCAGGAAAGCTACGACAAGCAGTTCGTCCGCAACTACCTCGAAGATATAAGCTTTAACAAATCCGGCCCCGGCGTCGAGATACCCGATGACATCACACAGAAGACGATGGCAAAGTATATCGAAGCCTACGAAACCCTCACCGGCAAACCGTTTACGGTTTGATTGTCTGGAGGTAAAAGAAAATAGCAAACGATAGCCAGCAGATAAATGATTGGGATCTGACCACCACGAATTTGCACCGCGTCTCGCAGCAAAAATACGAGGTCGCCGTACTGCCGATAGGAGCGATCGAACCGCATAACCGGCACCTGCCCCAGGGCCATGACTTCCTCCACGTTTCATACATTGCCCGCAAATGCTGTGAAGCCGCCTGGGATAAGTGCCATTCCGTAATAGCCCTCCCCGCAATACCCTACGGCGTCGACTGCAACCTGCTCTCCTTCCCGATGGCGATACACGTTTCACAGCAAACACTCGACGCAATGGTCACCGACATAATAACTTCCCTCCGCACGCACGGCATCCGCAAGATCGTCTTGATAAACGGCCACGGCGGAAACGACTTCAAACCCCTAATCCGGCAGATCCAATGCCAAACCGATTGCTTTGTCTTCTTATGTGACTGGTGGCAAGTCGCCGCCGACCGTTACGACGACATCTTCACCAAACCAGACGACCACGCAGGCCAGATGGAAACATCAATAGCAATGTCGCTTTACCCCCAACTGATAGAGCCCAATGTAGCCGGCAGCGGCCAGGCTAAAGAATTCAGATTCGAGGCCCTGCAAAAAGGCTGGGTCAAAACAAGCAGAGACTTCGCCAAACTAAACGACCACTGTGCCGTCGGCGATCCCTCAGGAGCAACCGCCGAAAAAGGCAACTCCTACATCGACATCGCAACACAACGAATAACCCGGTTCCTCATAGAACTCGCCAACGCACCAATAGACGATTCTTTCCCATTCAAACCATAAAAACCACAAAACAATACGCCTTCAGGTCCACTGGACAGCCGCAAATAAACTATCCATGTCTATCCCGCCCTACCTTTTAACACCACCTCCGCATAAGCCTGCTACTGCTTCTCTGATTCGATCCCCTCTTAATCGGGTCTCTCTTACAATGCCCTCTCGATCTAACAAGACAATTGCAGGGATACCCCTGATACCAAACCTTGAGGATATCGAATTCTTCCAACTCTTACCGTCATAATAGTTGGGCCATGTTATCTGATGAGCTTCTAAATAGTTTACGAGTTGCTGCCTGTCCTTATCTAAATTTATACCTATTATTTCCAACCCGCTTTTTTTGAAGTCTTTATAGACAGACAGTAAATTGGGTGTCTCTGCTGTACAGGGCCTGCACCATGTAGCCCAAAAGTCGATCAGTACTACTTTGCCTTTTAACTTGCTAATATTAACAGTGTTTCCATTTAGATCTTTAAATTCCAACGAAGGGAATGGTTTTCCTGCTATGATGCTGTTTTGATCTCCCTGCTTCTCCCTTGTTTTTGTTTTCCATACAGACTTCTTCTGTACCTGCTTTTCCTTTGCTTTCGTTTTTAGTACAGGTTTCTTCTTTACCGGCTTTTCCTGGTCCGGCTCGTCATCGACAACCCAATATTCTACATACGTCCCCCTATAACCCAAAACGCCCTTTTTTTTCACCGCATTACCGGGGACACCATAGCTTAAATATTCAATCTCACCAGACGACACCTTTGCTTTTATATACTCTTTACTGTTCAGCAGAGAATTTACTTCTTCCATATATGCAAACTTTTGCCTCCGCAGATTCTCGGGACCATACAATTGCAAAAAAAACAGGTCCCCATCAGGGATAGGCTTTAGACCGTGTTCGCTTATCTTGTCCAATAACTTATAATTCACTCGGATTAATTTCTCGACAGCATCTTCAAATGTATTCAGTTCCTCATTGATTCTGGCATGTATGAATTCTTTTGTTATATTATCTCTAGAACTAACCCGGACACCTTTAATGATAAAATCCGAAGTCAGGGACTTCATTAATTTGAAAATCCGCTCATCCGAGGAAATAGAAACATGGTCATATTCGTGGTCCAGCAAACACTTATGCCACGCTCTGTCCTTATCCGCAGACGGCATGAATATCTGATGTGATATTGTAGGATTGACCTGTGCCCGCACTTTGATCCTCAGGAGGAACTCGTCACCATCCGGACGATAGGAGTAGTTATACCGAAAGCTCCTTTTCCATGCGTACTTAAACTTTGTTAAGCCTTCTTTTGTTTTGTCCCGGGATGCTTCATAAGTTACTGTCACATCCCCCACGGTGTTAAGGGCCTCTTGACGGTCTTTCATGACGGCAAAAACCACGTTGCCGAATCCGCCGAGCATTACCAAAGCAAACAGCAAGCCGAAACTATAGACGAAATTGTGTTTTAAGCTGGGATTTTCCATATAACATCACACAAATTAGAGGTCACACACCTCCTCTGGCTTCTCCATTACCAACTCCTCTTTACTTGCCGCAGCATAGCTTTCAGCAACAGTGAGAACTTTTCAGTGAAAGCGGAAGTCATAAATACAGAATGGCAACCATGCTGTCTTGTTTCTACGGCACCAGATCCTGACAGTCAGCAGGGATTTCAGGGTCCGTACACTTCAAATAATCCGCTGCAAAAACCGCAAAGTCCAGCATGTCAACACTAAGGTCGCAATTAAAATCAGCAGGTATACAGCCGGGTCCGAACATATATATCTTGCCGCTATCGGTGCTGACAAAAAGTCGTCGCTCAGCCGCAGCCAAACCACGGGCGTATCCCTCAACCGGAGCGCTCCACAATTCACTGCCGTCAGTTGTATCATAAGCGACAACCGTGTCCACGCCCCCGGCAAAAAGAATGTTATCCGCCAGGATCAGGGAAAAGTGCCGTGTATTACAAGTAACGCTCCATAGCGTAGCTGCCGTACTGCGGTCAATAGCTTTCAGAGTGGTTACCGTATTGATTCTATAGCCTTTGGTCGTTTCCACTCCGAATGTTTCAGTTGTCACATAGGAAACATTACTGCCGACAACCATGCATTTGCCGTTTGGATAACTCGCGAGCCTGTCGGCATTGGCTGACAATTTGTAACCCTGGGCGCTGTTGAAGCCACCCTGGCCGTACACAAAACCCGTAGAGGAGCCATCCGTGGTCAGCAGCGCGTAAACACCGGCCCCGCCGCCGCTGATTGTGCCAGCAGATGAGCCAGTACTGCGAGTAAAAACCTGTGGATAAAATCGGCCCTGGGGAAGATAAATATTGGTGTTTGAAGCAAGAATAGCTCCCACCGGAGTCTTGCCCCCGCTTGTGCTGTACAGCCCCGCTCCGCTGTCTGAACCGGTAATCGCATCGACAGAACAAAGATAAGAATTCTTCCAGGGAACAAGTGATGCCGAGAAGTAAACCTTTCCGTCAAGAACGGCTGTGCCACTTCGAACAGGCCACATCGTAATCAACTTGCCATTGTTTACCAGCAAACGTGTTTCGCCGACCGGGCTGTACTTCCACTGCAATGCCGCGGCCGAATCTGTACAGTATACATATCCGTCATCGGAACCAAAATAAAGTTTACCGTTGTAGTGACTCGGTGGGAATCTTACAGCTCCGTTTGTACGGAAAAACCAGTCCTCCTGGCCGGTGGCGGCGTCGAGACAATGAACCGAATTGGTAACGGACGAGCCAAAGTAAACCTTTTCTCCGACAGTGGTGACAAAAAACACGGTGTCAAAATCCCGCATCGGAACCGCACCAACATAGCTCCAGACATCCCACTGCGGACCATTGGTCCATGCCCGCTGCGGCGGCGCAGGTGATATATACACCCAGCCTGGCGACAGATCGGCCAAGACTAAAGATTCAGTTGTTACAGCGCTTCGGGCAGTGTCGTGCCTGTATGTGGGCCAATCTTCGGCGTCGGCTGTCTGCGCAGTAATTAGGACCACTAAACAAGTAAACAGCATACGCAGACCCGGCCTGTATATCGTCTGTTTCCCGCTGTATTGTGTTATTCTGTTATTTGCCAAAATCTTTCCTTTCCTATGCTCAAATAATCCGTTTGCCGCCTAATCTGAACTTACAAACGCCGTGGAAGTATGGAACCATCCGTAACAGTCACAACCTCCGCCCCCTTCCGGTGCCAGCACCATTCCTCCGCTGCCGATCATACCAAGCCAGCAATTCGCCCGGATATCCGACCAGCCGCTCGTTGCGCCACTGCTGATGTCCCACATGGCCAGAGTTCCACCGCGATACAAAAGCCCGTCCGCAGTTCCTGCCACCGTACCACAGCCACCACTCGGTGCGCCGCTGGTTACCTGAGCGCCTGTATTGATATTATAGCCATTACTCGCAAGATAAACATTACTGCCTATCACGGCAGGTCTGTCCATGTGATAGCCGTGGTTGTCGCTGGCCCATCCGAATCCTTTTTCCCAGTTGTTATTGCCGTCACTGGCGTCATACGCATAAAGGTGGTAACTTGTATCGGAAGAACCCAATAACAGCGACTCATTGCTGTACATCAGGTAAAACACAACGATTCCGCTTGCCACAACAGGATTGCCGCCGGCGCCGGATTTTAGATTCTGCTGCCACAGCCTCGTGCCGGTATCGGCATCCAGGGCGACCATGTATAGATCGCTCCACAATTGCGAAAGGCTCATACGCCCCGAACTGTGACTTTCTACCGAAGCGTTACGGCTTTCAACAAAGTAAACACGACCGCCACCGAAGCAGATCGTCGAATTTATGATTACACCTTTGTCGGTGTCAATACTGTTATATGTCCACACGCGACTGCCCGAAGCGTCATTGGCAAAGAGATACTTGCTGCATATCTTATACGTTGGGTCGCCAGACGTCCCGTCATACCAAGCCGACGTGCCCCACCAGACATCAAAAAATGAGTTCTCGATTACCGCGCTTCCGTAAAGCTTATCGCCATACCGGAAAACACAACCCCAGTCATGCCCCGGGTCGTTAAGCTTATGCGTAAGCGAACGATCTCCCGTCCTGGCGTCGATACGCCAGCAATCATCCTTCACCGCGGCATAAGCATAGTCGTCATCGATACATATCCACCCCGCGTCACGCGGAATATTCAAACGCATCAGGAACGGGATCTCCAGCGTCCAGTAAATACTGCCGTTGTAGCTGTCCATACCCATCAAGCGATTAAAACCTCGATAGATCAACCTGCCGTTTTTGGTAACAGGCCCCTGGGCGCGAACTTCTCGGTCGATCTTGGCATCGGCGCCAGGGCGGCTTATCCACTGAAGTTCCATATCAGAGGTCCGTTCCGCGCCGTCAAGATTGTCATTGGCGTTACCGTTATTCTCCGGTCCGCCATACTGATGAGTCCACCAACCGGCACCGGCGACATCGGGTCGAACCACTTTCGACCACACACCGCTGCTGTCATCTGTCGTCGTATAAGTCAAGCTGCCCAGCCAGCTTTCCAACTCACCCTGAGTCAGCACATTAGGGCAACCAGGTGGCTGCCCAAAATAAGCCACACCTCCACTCGGTCGCAAAACGCGATACATCTCCGCCGCCGAGCCGACAGTGGCGCCGTCGGAAATCATGTAGTCCGAAACTATAAGGTTAGCTATATATTTTGTATACGGTAGAGTATTCAGCGAGCTCACCTGCCTGACACTAACGCGTGCCCCATATACACCCGCTTCCATAAGCTTCTCCACAGCCGTATCCAGCTTCGCGCCGTCGGTATCGACACCGATAATAGTCATATCGCTGCGCTTGGCTAATTCAAACGCCAGCCGACCTTCACCGCAGCCGTAAACAATGCAGAAACCTTTGGTTATACCGCTCTCGGCGATGATCCTATCCGCTGCCGCCTCATAAATGCTCGTCAACGAATCGACCGTATAAGGCGAAACCGCGCCGGAAACATCCACACGCATATAGTTGATCGAGTTGTCAAACCAGAATTCGTCCGTCAGATTATCGCTGCCATCATTGTATCCGATGCGATAAAAATACTTATCCTGCAAGTGAAGATCGGTCAAAATGATCTCATGGGTCGTCGTATTTGACGCATCAAAAATGCGAGTGGTCAAAGAACCCGGGGAACTACCGTACACCACAACGGAATTGTTTGCCGATGCCGTATCCCAACACACCGTAGCCGTAGTAGGGCTCGTAAACTGTACATAAGGGCCGACCTCAGCTTCTATTGCTGCACTGGCTGTGCATGACAACAATAACACGAACACTACTGCGCCAAAACCCGCAACAACACCCGTCGGCACCTCAAACGATCTGATATTTCTTGATTTCCTGAACATAACCGCTTCCCTTGTTTTATGTATTCAATCGATCAGTAACTGCATCCTCGACACTCATTTTCAAATCCCACCGCTATCAAGCCACGCTTCAATAAACTCCACAAGATCAAGTATGGTTACATAGCAATCACGATTCAGATCTGTCACCAGGTAACCCCAGTCGCCGCAGGTCTCCTCGTCATCGATAACATCGACATCTAACGAGGAAATACTGATTCCTGTATAATCGCCGCCGACCGCACTATGTGTTATGGTTGTCGTATGCGGGGTTTTGCCCTCATAAACCGAATCGTCATACGCTGAGACATTTACAGGCTTAGGCGTAGCCCAGTCACCGCTCGGACCCGATGTGAAATCCACCGTAATTGCTACTCCCGCGCCGCTGCCAAGATCAATTTGTCCGTCACCCGGAGTAACTGTGATCTGCACATCCGCGCTGGGCTCATAACCTAATGAAAGATTATAGCTATCGGAATATTCGCCTTCTTTGACAGAAGTGTCCGCACCGGTTTCTTCAATTACAACACTCGGCCCTGTCGCGATATCAAGATTTACCAAGTCTATGTAGGAGTCATTGGCATTGCCGGAAACGGAATTACTTGACAGTGTAACTACCGCGTTAACAGCGCCGCTCGGTACGATACCGGAAACCTCATAAAGTGTCCAGTTATGCAGGGTCCACGCAACAGAAGGATCCGCCACGCCAGAAGAGTTCGCCGATCCGACAATATAGCTGCTGCTGCCGTTATTGCCGTCAAAGAAAAAACTTCCCAGCGAACCGCTGGAACTATTAAAGAATTCCAGCCTCACCTCGGCATAGTCATTTTGTGGTGTGTAGGCCGACAGCCATGCACTGAATACATACGAATTGCCCACCGAACCACTGACACCAACTGTCTGCGATGAACTACCCCAAGTTCCCCATCCGCCATCTTGTCCCCAGGCTGCCCCATATTTTGACCCGCATCCTGCCGGAGCATACCCGGCATAATAATCGGGGTGATTACATTGAGTAAAACCGGGAGCCCAGCCGGTGGGACTTGCTGTTTCAAAGCTGGGGTTACTCAACAAATTCGCCGCATGGACCGTCGCACAGAAAAAAAATATACCGCACAACATGACGGCCACTGCCAGGATCTTGTTACATCTCATAAGCACACCTTTTTGATATTACGGGCTTACCGGCAAACCTGCAAATATCGGCAAATTCATCTCCGGCCCAGCTCCTGTATCCCCTGTTCCATTCAGCCTGAAAACTGATCACCCTGTACCCGATTTATATCGGCTAACTCACCTTATTTGCATTATATGGTATTGACAAGCCGCTGTCCAGACAAAAATCCCCCATATCGCCATATTTTTAGACACCCCAACAACCCCAAAACCCCTATTAGTAGTACGGCTTCTGGATATTTCGCGAACTTTCTTTCGTGGGAAAAACCGTTTTTAGCCCCAAAACCCCCATCGTACCCCACGCAGCTATTTACAGTTTCCCCGCAGCCTCTTCTTGCCGGTCGCTTTTCTTCGCCCCCTCACAAACAACCCTCGTATCCGCTAAAGGCCGACGCACAGAATCCAGCGCAACACCACCCTTAAGAGCCGCCATCACACCAACCGCCTCAAGATAGTGTCCTGTAAGCACCGCAAGCTCCCCAAGATCGATCACTCCGTCCACCCATTTATTTTCCAGATGGGTCCCCAAAAAAACCGGGCAAGCCGTTAAGGCCCGCCCGGGTTAACGTAAGTGTACCTCTGTTGTGAGATGAAATGCAATTAAATATGCTTGTTAAATAAATCCCGGACGGGCCGGCGATTGCCCGCCCGGGAAAACATGAAAAGAAAGGTAAAAACTGTAAACTTTTAACTATTAAAATCCTTAAAATCGTCACTTTTATCCAGTGGTATTGCTTTTTCAGCAACTGTCTTAGATGCCTTGACTGTAGGCTGTTCGACCACCGTATTGCTGCTGTTTCCGCCAGCTATGTGATGAAACGTATGGTCGGACGTTGACAGACTTGCCCTTTGCGAAGTTGACGGGGCCGTTGAACTGCCGCCGACCAGGGTACTAAGCTGCCTTACGATCTGGTTCATCTGTTCGGCTTGTGCGTTGAGCTCTTCGGAAGCACTCGCGCTTTCCTCGGCGTTGGCTGCGTTCTGTTGTGTTACCTTGTCCATCTGGTTGACTGCTGTATTGACCTGGTCGATACCCTGGGACTGCTCAGCCGAAGCGGCGGCGATCTCACCGACCAACTCACTGGTCTTGGATATACCTGAAACGACCTCTTCGAGAACCTTAGTAACTTCAGTTGCGATATCGACGCCGTTCTTGGCATTATTGGTAGACTCTTCGATAAGACTTGAAGTGTTCTTAGCAGCTTCTGCACTTCTCATCGCAAGGTTACGAACCTCTTCTGCGACAACCGCGAATCCCTTACCAGCTTCACCGGCACGGGCAGCTTCAACAGCGGCATTCAATGCAAGTAAGTTAGTCTGGAAAGCGATCTCGTCGATAACTTTGATGATCTTGGCTGTTTCGTCAGAAGACTTCTGTATCTCCTGGATAGCGGCGTTCATCTTACCCATTGAAGCTGTACCATTGTCAGCAGCCTTACTTGCTTCAGAAGCAAGAGTATTGGCCTGCTGTGCGTTGTCGGCATTCTGCTTGGTCATGCTGGCTATCTCTTCAAGACTCGAAGATGTTTCCTCAAGCCCTGCTGCCTGTTCGGTAGAACCTTCAGCCAATGACTGTGAAGCCGCTGATACCTGACCAGCAGCCGATGATACCTGCTCGGAACCTTCCGAAAGACCGGCGATAACTTTTTTGAGCGCGACGACTATGGACCGCGTGATCAGCCAGGCCAAACCAAATCCTATAACAACTACGGCCGTACCGACAGTAACAATAAATAACTGCAATCTTGCCGATGAAGACGAAATCTCAGCCAAACTCTCATCGAGTGCTGCAACATTGTTATCCACAAATTCGTCCAAACTCGCTGTAAGATTTGCGGCTGCCTCATCGAAGTTTGCCATCTGCTTATTCCCGGAAGCAGGCCCGCCTTCGATATAGGCCTGGGCCATCGTTTTCCCGGCCTCATAGTAATCGGCAAATGCCGATTCTATGGCACTTATTTCTGTCAAACTTGCATCGTCATCTATTTCATGGTAATGGGCTCGAAAATCTCCCAATGCAGACAGGAATGACTCACTGCTCTTGGCGGCCTCATCGAACCCATCATTCAAACCATCTTGTCCGCGAGTTGCGGAAATATCCGTTAGCCACTGCTGCACCTGCACTACATCCAGCTTCAGTTGCCGGGCAAGCCCTGCGTACTTGACCGTACCTGTGGCAGAAGCGCTACTCTTTGCTCTGGTGGCCATCATAAAACTTACGACCATTGCTGCCATAGTAAGCATAATTACCGATGCAAATCCTAACGATATTTTTTTTCCTACTGTCATTTGTTTTGCCATTTCTTTTTACTCCTTAATTCGTGTTTACATTAAATGATTTTAGAACATTAAATACTTTCTATACTCGAGAAGTCTTCCCCACCCAACACCTTGTCGATATCCAGCAGGATCTTTACCGTATCGCCTATCTTACCCATACCAAGGATAAACTCGGTGTTGACGCTTGCGCCGAATTCCGGGGAATCCTCGATCAGATCACCGGCGATGTCAAGCACTTCCTGAACATGATCGACAACGATACCCGTCTGGAAGTGACGATTGCCGGCATCGATCTCGACGACGATAATACAACTTTGCTCGGTGATCCCGGCTTCTTCCATACCGAACTTCAAACGAAGATCGACAACTGGAATAACCTGACCCCGAAGATTGATCACTCCTTTGACATGCCCCGGTGTTTGCGGCACCGCGGTAATCTCCATATATCCTATGATCTCCCTGACCTTAAGTATCTCCAAGCCAAACTCTTCATGACCCAAGGCAAAGGTAAGATACTTGCCCTCTTTGTCAGTGAGAGCTTTGTTCACCTGCTCTAATTGAGTTACTTCATTTGACATAGCAAATTCTCCTTTGATTGCTAAACTTAAATTAATTTACCTGCTAAAACAAAATTTAGCAGTCCTTACGAATAGCGCCACTGTTTTCATGTAGGCCTGACAGGGTCCATTAAAAACGATAACAGCGGCACAACCCAACATTCAAAAATAATCTCATACAATACCAATTACATTATTTACATAACCGCCATTGCTGCACTACTTAGCTCGCCTTATCAAATCTACCTGGCGCAACGAAATGACGATATGTTCTTCTTTGGTGATCATCGCTAACCAATTTAATGACAGGCTCTCTTTCCTCTTTGGCAGCGTCAGATTTCTTATTCAACCCCAACAGCTTGATCCTGCTTTGCACCGATTTATATGAGCGTCCCATCATCTCAGCCGCCTGCCGAGCGGTAAATCTTGCATATAGCTCTTTGAGTTTACGGATATCACTTTCGGACCAGGAATGATTTTTCATGAATCCCATCCTGCTGGCCTTTTCGGCCACTGCTTCACAAGTGCGTCCCAACTCTTCGGCAATAGCTTGAAAACGCATACCTTGATAATTCTTCCTGAGAAAAACTATTTCAGATTCCGTCCAGTTCTCTACTTTGCTGTTTAATCCTAACGTGATCACCCGTATCTGCACCGCAAGTCTGGATCGACCTAACTGACTGGCCAACTGGTTATAACGGAATGTTTTGTAAAACCTTGTGAGGTGTCCATCGTCGGCTTCCGACCAGAACTCCATTTTACGAAGTCCCAGTTTCGCCGCTTTCTTGGCTATCGCACCAAGCCCTCTTCCGATTCTTTCCGCGATTTCTTCATTGGGTGTAGTGGGGAACAATTCTATGAGTGTTGCTTCCTCCTCGGTTGACCAGGCCGCAGACAGTTGACGCAGATGACTGCTGATGTAATCTTTTTTCAACCCCAATCCGCGGGCTTTGCCTATGATCCCCCATACCGGCCTGCCAAACTCGGCAGCTAAATCTTTATTGCTGGTTTTGGGATAAAGCTTTACCAGCCGGGCTACGTCGGTTTCGGTCCATACCAGGCCGGCCTTAGATCTTTTAGATGTTCGTTTGATCCTTCTCAATGCTATTATCTCCAAATATCAGATAAAAGCATCGAACCGGGCTGTCTTCACAAAAACCCCGACCAAGAGGTCCATTCAAGCAAAACCCGGCCGATGCCATAAGCGCGCCTACGTTCTTAACTGTTGAGATCTTGCCGGTCTGTACCAAAGACATTCTGGCGGTACAGACACTAAATGATTTGCTTGAATGGGTGGTAACAGGAAAACTTTCCATAACTACAGGAACAACTTTTCTTGAAGTTTGAAAAGCTCTGTTTTTTTTGGCCGTTTCTTTTGTGAAGACAATTGCAAAATCTATTGCATACCTTTTCTCGGCAATATTACTTATCTACTTAAATTAGAAATTTCTGGATTTGTATATTTTTAATCTATTCATCTATCCTTTTTTGTGGCACATAACTTGTTGCTATTGTTATACTTAGTGGCGACTGCCTCAAGCCAGCCAAATTTCTTGCTGCAAATTGTTATGGATTTTTACCTTGAGTATCCCAAAAACTCCCATGCATGTATTAATCTCTGTGAGGGCCGATTTTTTGGTCTTTTTCATGTTTCGAGGAGTTTGTCTTTATATTTTTTAAAAAACTGTCGACAATAATATTGTAAACGTAAACTTTCGGCCAAGAACTAAATTCAAGCAAAACCCGCACTGACGTAAGAAAAACCAAGCGCGAACACCTATCAATGGGGACCATTATGCCTCTTCAGTGAGATACTGGAGATTCTTGGAGAACAAACAACAAGTTAACCCCTATGTACTATCTGTCGATAGATAGATGCCAGCCGGGCTGTCTTCACAAATGTGCTTCGACCAAGAGGCCCATTCAAGCACCCGGCTGGCAATAGTATAGTCATCTATCTATAAAACTTCCGGATATTCCGAGTAATGCAGGTAATGCTATATAAAAAAGATATGACTTTATACTATGTGGAGGAAAAGCCACATAGGGGATAAGATCATACCCAACAGTGCATTACACTATACCTTTGGTGTGTCGCAAGTTCTATACAGAACGGTAAATTTGCAAAGCGATTTCTCACTTTTTCAAAAAATCTTCTACTAATCACACTATTTGTGAAAGGTATTGAGCATACCGGAACAACTCAAAGTTCTCAACTCCACGGTAAATAGGGGCCAGATCCTTACAATTATGCAGGATTTAACCTGGGAGGAGCCTGATGAGAAAACAATTAAATTAATATCAAAACCACCCGCCTTAAAGTTCTATTTGTCTTCACTCCTTGTCTTTATACTCATAATTTCTACGTTTACAGACATTCGCCTTTCCCCCACATACATGTCGTTTCTGCGTGGGGTATCATTGATATCAAAAACAAAAAATCCAACCCCTCCCCTTTTTTCTTCGTATTTCAAAAAATTCTGTTGACAACAAATACCACAAGAAGTATAATGCACACATAACAATCAGGATAAAATAATGCAACTTAATAAAACAAAATCGAAGATCCGCCGGAGCCTTGGCGGAGGAGGATTAAATACATCTTTTCTTTGCGCCTTTGCATCTTTGCGCCTTTGCGGGATAAAATCAGTGCTAATCCGAGAAATCCGTGGTTAAAACAAACAAAAACATGAAAAACAAAGCCAATTTAAATCAGGTAAATTTAGGCGTAACTACTTGCAATAGAGGGACTTACAGCGTTTTACACCCAAAAACCCAAAACGGAACAAAGCCAAACAAAGCCAATTTCAAAACGGAAAACCCTCGCCTTTCGGGAAGTACCCAAACAAAAAACTTTTTTATGGAAAGCAAACCCAATTTTCAGGAGGATTTTAAAAATATTTTGAATTTTTCTTGCAATGTTAGCCGAGACTAACTATATTAGTGGTAGTTAACTTAAGAGGAATTCATGGCAGCAAACGCAACGGAAAAACTAAGTTCTTCACTTGAGGATTACCTCGAGGCGATCTACAACCTTTCCGCCGATGACCGCGTAGCCCGCAGCAAGGACATCGCCGACCAGCTTGACGTCGCCAAATCCTCCGTCACCGGAGCCCTTCGCACACTCGCTGACCGCAAAATGGTAAACTACAAACCCTACGGTTACGTAACTCTAACCGACCAAGGCCGCGAGCAAGCCGCACGCGTCGCACGCAAGCACGACATCATCAAATCTTTTTTCACCGACATCCTCGGCGTCGAAAAAATCACCGCCAGCCGCGCCGCTTGCAAAGCCGAACACGCCCTGGGCCCGAAAATTATAACACGACTGCTCAGCTTTATCGAATTCGTTACGCAGAATAATAATAACGGCTTCGATCTCGCCAATCAGTTCAGAAAATTCTGTCAGGAAAATGACGAAAAAAATATTGATGGGTCGGTTAAATGAAAAGGGAAAATAAAATGACACTTTCAAAAGTTCTGCCTGGCCAAAAAGTAAGACTCACCGGCATTACCGCTGGTGTCGAACTCAAGAGCCGCTTAGCCGCGATGGGAATGGTCCCCAACACCGAGATAATGGTAGTAAAGAATGACCGCCCCGGACCATTTGTTATAAGCGTCAAACGCTCAAGGATCGCGCTCGGCCGCGGAATGGCAAAAAAAGTATTGGTAGAAAACCTTGAAAATTAACCCGGGATACACATGGAAAATATTGCGGTAATTATCATCCTCACCGTAGTAGCCCTGCTTGTTACAGGGTCCTTTTACAGGACGCTGAGAGGAAAAACCAAGAGCTGTAACTGCTCCTGTGCGGACAAATGCGACCAGACAACTTGCGACAGCGAATAATATTTATCGTATGATAACGCTTCATCGGGGATCCAAACCGATAAAACTACGGACTGTAGTACGCCGGATCGTAAATCAGCCAATATTTTGAGAATTCCGCAAAGTCAGATAGATCAACGATATCGGGCCCAGTATCAATCATGTCAGCTTGCAACCCCGCACCCGTCGCCAGCCACTCAGAAGTCAGATTCATAAGATCGTTCTCATCGACTACATAGTTCAGATCGAAGTCGCCAGGTATCGGATCCACCAATTCAAAAGCAAGGCCATAATCACGGCCGCTTCTATAAGTACTTTTTGCGAGTTTAATCTCATAGACACCATCGCTTGTAAGGAGAATATCTATCTTTTCAAGATTGTTAAGCGTATCCGTTTCGCGGAAGATAACATTGTTTCCCTGATCTTCTACGGTAAGATCAATACCAAACGGTGAGCTTTCGGTACTGTATATCGATCCGCTTTTTGTGATTTTTCTGTGCCATGTCACCGTCAGAACAAGTCGTTGATCCTTGTTAGCGGTTATAAAGTATGAATCTCCGCCACTGGGCAGGATGTCATACGCCCAGCCCATTTGCTGCGTTGTAGTCGAACCTTCGGCGATCTTACCTGCACTTAACACATCATAGGCCCTGAGAGCGTCGATCCTGCCGTATCCGCGGTCATTATCAAAGGTTTGCATAGTCGTCGGATTGCCCAACTTATCGTCTATATTCGGAAGTGCCGAATTAACTATTACAGCTTTGATAACCTCGCTTCGGTCATCATCCGTTTCGCCTGCAGTGCTGTCAGCATAATTTAATAAAAGAGCGGCAACCCCGCCTGTGTGCGGTGTCGAATAGCTCGTCCAGCCGTAGTTATTAGCGCTTGCGTTTGACCACGCTGTGCTGCTGGCTGCGTTCGGCATCGTCTGATTTTTGGAAGGGCAGACGATGTCGGGCTTATCTCGACCATCATCGGTAAGCCCCAAACCGCTCAAAGTGCCAACCCGTCCATAAACATCCGGATCAGTAAATCGAAGCCCTCCCGTTGTTATGCCGTTGTATGCATCCCCGAAGACATCGATCACGGTATCGCTGTTACCGGCAGGATTCGCGAAAATAACATCGTACTCATACGCATAATAGTCATACATCTTCGTCCATAGACTTGTGCCGTCCGGCGGTGCCGACGTTCCTTGCAGTGCTATCCCGGTAACAATAACTCGGCAATCCTGTGTATTGACTAGCTCATTCAGTGCATTTTGAAGGTATGTCTGAGTGATCTGGTTATCGTCGTCTCCAACTCTGGCTGAGTAAATATCGCTCTGGGGCGCAACGCCACTATCATTAGGGTCAGTCGACGTTCTGCCTCTGCTTGCGATGATCCCTGCCATTCGCGTATCGTGGTCGCTGGCCAGAATTCCATCGCCGGAATAGTCATGGTTGAAAGCATGAGTATCCCCGGAGAGGTCTTTGAAGGCCTCGTGGTCGGAATTATCATCTACGTCGAGCGGTCCGACATTGCGTGATGAGATCAGCCCGACGTTTACGCCCTGACCGTAATAACCCAGGTCTTGTACGGCTTGGGCGTTGGACCCGTCCGGACCTGTGGACCCATTCAACCCCAGGACCGTAGATGTAGAAAGCCCGGGGCAAAAGGCCAGGATCGCAATTGCAAAAACCGTGAAGATGCGAAGACTGTGACGCACTCTACCCTCCTCTTACCGATATAAGTAAGGTGCATTATACCATATCAGAGCCGATTTTTAAAGGAAAATCTCGGTTTTTTCGTCAATATATTATTTTTGGGTTTTTTTTAAAAAAACACTTGACTTTGCAGTATACTGTATTATAGTATAGTGAAGTAAGGCTTGTTTTTATAAAATTGAGGTGACTTATGAATCTTCAAAATTGGCAAACTCAGCTTAGAAAAGGGCTTTTAGAGCTCGTTATCCTTAATCTGCTTAGCAGTTCCCAGCGGCACGGCTATGAGATGGTACAGAAGCTTAAGCAGATCGAAGGGTTCAAGATACGCGAGGGCAACATCTACCCGATCCTTGCAAGGCTAAAAACCGACAGGATGATCGAAAGCGAATCTCAGACTTCGCCGGATGGCCCGCCTCGAAAATATTTCAGGCTCACGGAACTCGGCTCACAGAATCTCGAACAGATGAATGCTCACTGGGAAATGATCTCATACGGCATTGAACACATAAGGACAGGAAAGGAACTATCATGAAGATATCAAAAATGCAAATTGCGATCTACTTAATGATCGCAGCCGGTTTTATTCTGAGCGTCGCGTTTTATGACAAACTGCCGGAGAATATGGCAACCCACTGGAACGCCAAAGGTCAGATCGATGGCTACATGCCTAAATCGGATGGCGCATTCTTTGGGCCAGTCATGATGGTTATTATGGCTGCTTTATTTATGCTTATACCAAGAATCCCTCCGCTGAGATCGAATTTTGAAAAGTTTCGAATTTATTACGAAGGTTTCACGCTTTTTTTGATGACAATTTTATTGATCGGTAACATTTGGGTGCTTTTGTGGAACGTGGGTATTAAGGCAAGTGCGAATCTCATTATGCCGGTTATCACGGTCATGGTAGGTGGATCGTTTTTCTTCCTTGGTATGATATTGAGAAAAATCAAACGCAACTGGTTTATTGGCGTCAGGACGCCCTGGACGTTGAGTAACGAGGTGGTATGGAAAAGGACGCATGAGTTTTCGGGGCCGTTGTTTGTGGTCGCCGGGCTTGTGACTATGGCTGGGGCGCTGTTCGGGCAATTAGCGATTTGGTTTATACTCGTACCGGTAATTGCCGCATCCATTGTCGCTACGGTTTATTCCTATGTCATCTATAAAAAGGTCCAAGCTGGCGGTTATGACGGCGATGCTGAGGAAATGGGAACTGATAACGGCTCTGGCGACAGCACATGGGACAATTTAAAGCAAGGGTATTTGCGGCAGGTCGAAAGATCGCTTATGAAGGTCCCCAGCCCGCGAAAGAAAGAGGTATTGGAAGATGTCGCCTGCCATCTCGACCAGAAATTCAGCGAATTAACACTTATCGACAAAACATGGGAAAACTTCCAGCAGATAATCACCGAGATGGGCCCTGCCGAAGATTACGCCGAACTCCTAAGCCCGGATTCACATGAAACCAATACCAAAAAGTTCCCACTGGCTAAGATCCTGACAATCTTGATTGTAGCAGGGCTGATATGGCTGCTGCTTCCCTCTATTTATAAAGTGATTCGCAAAGCAGGCTTTGATACCAGACAGGTTGATGAGATTAAGCTGCCATTTGTTGACGATCCGGAGGTGATCGGGACGTGGAAAAGTGTTGATTTTGTTAGTGAGATGGAGCAGTTCAAAGTCGGTGAAAAACAATGGAGAGGAGGGGAATTGTATCTCAAAGAGTTGGTATTCCTGCCGAATGGAAAGACATTTAAGCCATGGTGGAACTGGACCAGGGGAGTAGTTACGCACAGCGGTGATAAAACGGCTGCGAAGTATCATATTCAAGAGTTCGACGGTGAAAAGTACATGTTCTTTGAATGGAAAAGCGGTGACTATACGATCCGACACATGAAACCTGCGTATTATGTTCTGAAGAAAGTATCGTCAAAAACCAGCACTCTTAAGCCGAATTTCAAAACTACTTTGCCCAACGGTGTGACGGTTGAGTTAGTGGGGGTGTGCGACTTCAATTTGGAACATCAACAATGTTGGGGACCTAACGGTGAAGATATTGGCAGAGCTTTATTCGTTACCGAATCGACCAATGGCAGCAAAGAACACAATGATAGGGCCAAGGGATTCATTCTTCATACCAATATACCCAGTGAAATCCAGTGGCAGAAAGCTCTGGGCCAAACCGACTGGTTCTGCTGTTCAACAGTGGTTGACGATCAAGGCAATAAACTTGGACGAGACAACTATTATGGAAAAAAGATGTGGTTGGATGGCCGAAACAAAACAGATTTGTCCATCAAAATCGCACCGAAAAAGTGGCAAACGAAGGGCGTTTACGACGGGAAATATGTTATTGGAAAGGCGGATAAGCATGTTCGTTTTATTGAATCTTATGACAGTGCTGAAGGACTCAAGGTTGTTTTCCAATCCGACTTCTCGGATAAGGAGATTCGGCTCGATGCTCTCGTAAAAGGCTCTGGCCAAACAGTCATTACGGCTAAAATCAGCCAGGTAACGGACAGTCTGGGTAATAAAAACGATGTGGCGATTTTTGACAGTATGAGCCTTGCTCAAATCAGAAATTTCCAGTTCAAAATTCGTCCCAAGATGGAAACAGTTACTTTCAAAAACGTCTCTCTTAAGCCGGATTTTAAAACGGATGTGGGGAAGGGCAACTCAGATGTTCGAGATATTCAACGGTGGGTAGAGAAGGTTTCTTCATTGAAAGATCACAAGCGAGCTGCCTTTGTGGTTGTACCGCAATTGCTTGAAGAACCTGGCGATGTTGCATTGCGTGTTGTGCAGGAGGCCTGGCCAAAAGTTTCGGATCATAAAGCCAGGCAAGGAATTCTCAAGGCATTTCATTTTGCGAAGCATCAACATGTGCTGGCCATCCTTGATTTGGGTGTTCGGGATACTCATGGGGCGGTTGTGACATATGCGTTAACCTATGTGTCTGATTATTCCGGTGTCAAATTCTCCGGCTTTGGAGATAAGTACGTCCAATGGTATGAGCAGAGCAAAGATAAAACGCCGGCTCAGATATTCCTCGAAAACAAAACCACGCGAAACCCTGAGTTTGATAAAGCCATAGAAAAGATGGTCGCCAATTTCAAAAAAGGTACAGGTCGGGCCGGCTGGGCAGAGGTGGCAACATTACTGGGGAAATCTAAATACGCTTTTGCAATACCTGTGATGATCGGGATGATCGATGCCGATAACTCCTATGATACGATTTATTGGGTTGGATATTTTGGGCTGTATAGGATTACCGGGGTTAGTTACAGCCCATTTCATGATGGTTCATGGTGGCGGAGATGGTGGCAAAAGAATAAGGCGAACTATCCAGAACAAGTTCGGAGAGCGTCTGTTCCTGATCTTCCAAAGACATCGCACGGATCGTCTTTTACTCCATATCCGGAAGACATTGACACGCCGGACGGCATGATTCGTTGGATGATGACACACCATAATGCGCTAAAGAAAGGATACCCTGACTGGAGTGCTGTTGCAGGGGAATTCATGAATTGGCAGGATCTCAAAGCTATCCCTTATTTAATCGCTGCAATGGATGCTGATGCCAATGACAAATTGACTTATGACATTGGGTATCACGGATTAGATGGATTGACGGGTGTTCCGTATGACAGCAGCCATGATGCTGAATGGTGGAAAGATTGGTGGGAAAAGAACAAAGGCCGCTACCCCGAAGAGGTTAAAGCGTTCGATACCGAAAAAATCAAACAGGAATATCTTAAGTCTGGGATTTAATTTAAAAAGGTGATGAAAGGCAAGGATTCGGTATGGAAGGCGGTTTGATTGTCATAGGTGCAACATTTACACTTATTTCGATACCGTTCCTGACGCAGTAAAAACCGCTTTTACGCTGCCCACATGACCAAGCCGCCTATCGCGATGGCGACAATTGCGATCATCCGCATTACAAGGTCCGATCGCTTGGTCCACCATTCGATAAAGCTGATTATCTTTGCTTTCGGCAGTATCAGCCCCGTTATTCCCCCGGCTAACATCAGCACCCCCAGGACGATGACCACCCACGGTATGGAACATGAAAGCGCTGAAACCAGAAACAGGGCTCCGAACAATATCTTGAGTATCGGGCCGATGTAAACGATTTTTTCCGACATAAAGGCTTTCGCCGCATTTCTGTACCAGCCCGGCTTAACCAGAAAGGCGATACCTTCAAGGATGATCAGAACCCCGATAATCATAATAACTTTTCGCATAACCATGATCTGCTCCCTATTTAGAATAGTTTAATCGATTTTTTCGTACGATCACCCTTGCCCCGAGTATAGCAGAGGCGGCCATGATGATCACCATGAAAACCCACTGCAGCGTAAGCATCATCGCAAATTTTATAGCAAGCAGCCGCGTATCGTCAAGCAAGCTGTCCGACATCTCCGTCCCGAGCATGGCGATCTGCACACCATACATGAACACCACGATGACAATTGATACTATTGTCATAGCTACCGGTTTGGATATCGATATCAGGCCCACCAGTAGCCCCATAAGAAAACCTGCTAGGCTAATAGCTAATGCATCCAACCCATAAGTCGCTAACAGCCCCGGTAAACCGCTTTCGTCCGGGATCAACTCCGACGCTAATGAAAAGATCACCGTAAATACCGGCATGAACACACACCCGCACACACCCGCTCCGGCTGCAACGGCGAATATTTGTCTTACCATAGCTTCCTCGAAACCGCATTACCCATGAAAGTTCCCTATTGTTTTATGGCAACATTAATCTATTACTTCTATCAGGTCGGTGTCGATCTCAACGCTTGTCGCCTGACCTAACATATCGACTTGCAATATAAGTCGCGCATCATCTCCAGATTTTTCCACGATGCCTTCGGTCCCTAACAGCGGCCCTGCGATAACGCGGCACTTTTGTCCGGCTTCAATATAGTTGTGAGGCTTGATATCCATTCCCTGCAGGATGACCCGCTGGATAGGGAGAAGGTCCTCAACCAGTTCGGCCTGGTCCTTTACAACGATGAGATTCGCTATGCGGTTGGTCTTAAGCACAGCAAGCCTCTGCTCTTCGTCGCCGCAGAAAAAAACATACCCGGTAAAAAGCGGCAGCAGCGACCGGATCGTACGGTTCTTATTCCTGGAGACTTTCTGGATCATCGGCAAAAAGTAGCTTATCTCACGCTTGACCATCTGCCAGGCAAGTGCCTTTTCGTTCCTGCTCTTGGTATGCGCAACCCACCATGTACCCTCAAAGTCCTGCATAGACTTTTCCGGCGGCCACACCATCGGCGGATTTTCACTCAATTTCAGCATATCATATGCCAATTACGGTTGCGCCCTTGCTTGCGGGCAAGCTAATCAATATATCCATTCTAAGCGCATAACTCACCAATGTCAACAAATGTCTGGAAAATGAGTTTAGAGCTGGATTAGGCCTGGCCGTTACCTTCCCAAAGTATCATCCCCGGTTCATAAGGTTCGTTCAGGTCGTTATGCTTCGGCATTATCCGAACGGCAAAACCGTGCTGGCCGGACATTGTACACGGTATGGCACCGGCAAAAACACTTGCCTCGCCGTTTTCGCCATTGGGTTGATAGCTCATCGGCGAGACCTTGCCATTTTCTATCTTGCCCGCCGAATCGACGATCCCGTGGTAGATCTGAACTGAAATATCGTCCGCGTCGAGTCTGCCCAACTTAACTTCCGCCTCAACGCGCAACTGCGAGCCGACCGCAAGCTGCGGCTGTTTGCCGTTTAGCTGATGCACCTTGTCTCCGTCATCGACCTGTACGTTAATATTCTCTATCGAAAGGTCCGGCCATGCGTTTCTCGTATTGGTCCTCCACATCGCAAGCGCTCTGGCTCGTGTCATTGCCTCAGCCGTCAGATGACGCCACCTCTCAGCGGCAGGGGCGTAGAACTTCCGTGCATATTCGGCAACCATCCTGTTCGTATTGAATCGCGGAGCGCACCACTTGACCGTATTTTTCATTCGCTTGATCCACTGCCGACGAAGCCGGTCACCTGACTTTGCGTAGAACAGCGGAACAACTTCATTTTCGAGCAGATTATACAGTGCCTGGCTCTCGACGGCGTCCTGATAAGCCCCATCGTCGTATTCTTCACCGGAGCCTATTACCCATCCGCCCTCCGGCGTATAACCTTCGCACCACCACCCGTCGAGCGTACTGAGGTTGAGCACTCCGTTTACCGCCGCCTTCATCCCGCTCGTACCGCTTGCTTCAAGCGGCCTGCGAGGATTATTCAGCCACACATCGACGCCCTGAACAAGAAACCTGGCAACATTAATATCGTAATTCTCAATAAAAACTATTCGCCGTCTGACACCGTGTTTCTTGGCAAAATGAACGATCTGCCGAATGATCTCCTTGCCTTCGGTATCTCGCGGATGTGCCTTACCGGCGAAAACCAACTGCACCGGTTTTTGCGGATCGGTCAGCAGTTTTCGCAGCCGCTCCGGTTCTCTTAACAAAAGGTTGCCTCGCTTATAGGAGGCAAATCGCCTGGCAAATCCGATAGTCAGTGCCTCCGGGTCAAGCACCTCTTCTGCCCAGCCAAGCTCGGTATGATACGACCCTCGCCGCAGCATCTGTTCTTTCAGACGCTTACGGGCAAAGCCTATCAAACGTTCCTTACATCTCTGGTGTATCCTCCAGAACTCCTCATCGGGGATCTGTTCGATATTCTGCCATACCGATTTATCAACCGCTTCACACGACCAGTTTGAGCCGAGGTACCTTTCATACAGGCCGTTCATCTCCGGGCTAAGCCATGTCTTGACATGCACACCGTTAGTGATAGATCCGATCGGCACCTCTTCCGTAGGCAGCTCTGGCCAGAGTTTGCCCCATATCTTTCGCGACACCTCACCATGCAATTGACTTACGCCGTTGCGATAGGAACTCATCCTGATCGCCAAAACCGGCATACTAAAGCCTTCGTCATCATCATCGGCATTGACCCGTCCGAGGCCGAGAAACTCTTTTCTGTTGAGTCCTAATTTACCGTAGTACTGACCGAAGTACTTATCCATAAGCTCTGCTTTGAACTCGTCACATCCCGCCGCTACCGGCGTATGCACCGTAAAGACATTGCTCGACCTGGTAGCCTCTAACGCCTCATCGAAGGTCATTTTCTTGCTGCCCTGCAGTTTCCTTATGCGCTCCAGCGCCATGAACGCGGCGTGCCCTTCGTTCATGTGGCACACCGTCGGCTCGATCTTCATAGCTTCCAATGCCTTAAGCCCGCCTATGCCTAATATCATCTCCTGGCATATCCGCAGTTCCTCGGCTCCGCCGTATAGGTTCGATGTGATAGCCCTGTCCTCCGGAGAGTTTTCCGGTACGTTCGTATCTAAAAGATAAAGCGCTATCCGCCCGACCTGCACTTGCCACACCTTTGCTGAAACACTTCTGCCCGGGAACTGGACTTTGATCTTGATCGACCGACCGCTCTTTTTGCGAACCGGTTTGACCGTCATATTAAAGAAGTCATTTTCGCGGTAGTGTTCCTGCTGCCAGCCGTCAGTATTGAGATACTGCTGAAAATAACCCTTCTGATAAAGCAAGCCGATACCGACCAGCGGGATCCCAAGATCCGAAGCGCTTTTTAAATGGTCGCCGGCTAATATACCAAGCCCGCCCGAGTATATAGGCAGGCACTCATGCAAGCCGAACTCAGCGCTGAAATAAGCTATCATCGGCTTGGTCTTATTGGAATATACCTTCTCGAACCAGGTCGGAGCTTCGAGTTGCTCTTGCATATCTTCCGTTGCCTTTTCGAGGTGATAGATAAAACCGTCATTCAAAGCAAGGTCCTCTAATCGCGCCTGGCTGACCGAACCTAACAGTTTCACCGGGTTATGTCCGCAAGTCTCCCACAAGTTCGGATCGATCCGTTTGAACAGTTCGATGTATTCGGCGTTCCATGACCAGAACATGTTATACGCCAGCGCTTCAAGACCGGCCAGAGGTTTCGGCAACGACGGTTTTACAGTAAATGTTCGAACCATATTCATAGCTGTCTCTTCCTATTTGCAACGCGATCGGCGTTTTTTATGGCACTTCAAGCCTTCCGCCATCTGTTTAATCGACCAAAAAACCAGACCGCTTAATCACAAAACAGCATTGTTTACAAGCTAAGAGAGAGTCTTTCGCTATGTTATGGGACCATGAAGATTTATCGCCAAATTCCACCCCCAATTGGTGTCATCCCAGCGTCCCCCCTTGCCTGCCGCGGCGAAGTGTAAACGAAGACGGGTCATTCCATCTTTTCCATCCACATTCCATCTTGGTCGAGCGTTACCACTCTTGGCTTTAATATGGTATTGTCGCGTTTTTCGCGCCTTTTTTGGGAAAGGATAACAGGTAGCTCCTGCGAAACTCCTTGCCGCCGATAATTTCCGTATCCCACGGGTCAGAGAAGTCAACATGACCATCTACAAAAACAGTATTGCCCATACCGTAGTCGGGCCTTGCCGTTGAGGTCTTATGGTAAGTGGCAATGGTATCCCCATACCCAACGGGGTCGTCCGGATGTCGCGCAAAAAAACATGTATCGTTAAGGATCCAGCTGGCAAGGGGGTCGGTAGGCGCCCCTTCGTTAATAAACCATATCGTCTCTTCTACAAAAAGCAGCACCTTAGCCGGACCCATGACCTGACCCTCTTTCATGACGCCATTATAGAAAGGTATACCACCAATAAATCCAGAGGGTCCAAGAAAATTATTCTGGCTGTATGAATACTGGGGATCGAATGGGACGCTGTCTGCCGTATGACCGGAGAACTCGGCAAAATTTTCGAATGTCGGACAGAGGCTCGATTTCATTGTTTCAAGATAGGGGTATATGTCCCCTTCATACTGAGGATTGCGGGCGGGATCAATTTCCGCGTTATGCCATTGACAACCTATTGGGCCCGGAGTTCCGTTAACAATACTTGTCCACGAAGCCGGAAATCTTGAGTTATTGTCATTCAGGTACAATTTCATCACCAGGTGATAGCCTCGCAGATTTACTTTACATTGAATGGCTTTTGCCTTCTCCTTCGCCAGGGTCAAGGCAGGCATTAATATCGACAGAAGCAACGCGATAATAGCAATGACAACCAATAGCTCAATGAGCGTAAATGCCGATTTGTGGATATCTTTTGATTTCATAAAACCTCTCCAAAGGTCAATTAAAGCAGGTCAGGAGCATACACCAGCCATTCTACACTAAAAAACCATTTATGTCAATAGTTTAGTCTCCCCATTACTGTCATCCCAGCCCTCCCCTGTCATTCCAGCGCAGGCTGGAATCCATACTCCACGACTACGCGAACATCCCGCACAATATGGTAGGGCCGGCTATGCCCACGCGGTCGCTATTACTCGATTCAGTTACCGGATGATTGGTTGTTTTAATCTTCAAATCGTCGCAGGTTTTCAAGGTCTGTGCCATCCATTTTGTTGTATGGATAAGCTTGCAGTTGCCTAAAAGCCTTGCCCATTTGTGCCTGGGCTTCCAGTTTCTTCGCTACCGTAGAACTATTAACCTTTGCATTTCGCCAAAAAATCCAATTCCTAAGTATCTCTGTAAATTTTTCTGTCATATAATTTTCTCCTTGTAATAAATTACTTTACATAAATTTAGCTACTATATACATCGACAAAAATGAGAAATTTCTTTTCCTGATATCAATTTTTTCATAAAATCTTATTTGAGAGGTCAAAAACGCCGTTTTAAGTTGTTAAAAAGTGACGAAACAATCCTTATTTAGTTGACATAACCCAAAATCTGTTGTATTGTTATCTGCTATGAAAAAGCTCTTAACCATCCCAAAAGAATGGATTATTGAACAAGTACGCGAACACCTCAAAAGGATCATTATCTGGCTTGTGGGTGCTATAGGTTTGACTGCCATCGGTATCACCATTAAGACTTGGCTTACAACTGAACACAGCCTTTCTCTTACTGGCTGGTTTTGGATCCTTATCTTTGCCGCCACTGCCGCTATTCCTTTGGGTGTTTGCTGGTTAGTACAGTCTACTAAACGTAAACGACCAAGCCATCTAACTGATCTTGATGACATAAAAATCGCCATAACAGATTGGATGGTGTGTAATATCAAAAAACGTGGTTTTCGTAGGACTGTAAGATTCGAAACAATTGATGAAGAGTGCAACATGCCAACCGGCACTGCTAAAAAATTTCTCCCAAATATTCTTGCTGACGTTACAGAACAAGGTGGTGCAATAGATTTTGAATATGGCAAAGAAACCATTACGATAGAACGTAAAACTGGACGGGTAGTGTGATGAACGACAAAGACATGTATCAGTTCTTCAAGGATGCTTACGAATTTGAGCACCAACGTAAGGATGCGCTCAATGCTCGCCTAAGTTTAATCTTCACTGCACTTATTGTATTAATCGGAGCGATAACTTACTTTATTAACAATATAAATATCACACCTGTAAATACTCTAAAAATCTCTTTTTTTATTCTGTTGGTCATAACGCTAATATTTATCGCACTTGCCCTCTACTTCCTATCCAGATGTTTATTTTCATTTAAATATCGATATGTGAGACCAAAGAAGATAATGAATTACATCACGGAACTAAAAGATTATAACGAAAAAAGCAGCAAATCAATAGACATAAACAAGAGGATAGAGAGTCTTTTAAATCTACAACATAGTGATTCTGCTTCTAAAAACAGGGCTAACAATATAATAAAAAATGGCTATTTTATTCGCGCCTTAAGGGCTATTTTTCTAGCATCAATTTTTGTTGGACTTTCAGCTATACCTTATTATATTAGTAAAGTAGGCGAACCTAAAAAAATTGTTTATGTAAACGTGAAAAACTTTTTGGAGATTTCTAAAATGTTGAATGGAAATGAAACCGATCAAAATATCTCAGAACCTGAACCTGAACCTGAACCAGTTGAACCTGTAGCTCCAGACACTGAGGATATTAATGAAGCAGATGTTAAGAACTCAGATATTAATGCAAAGATGGATCCTAACGAGTAGGTAGCATAAGTTGCAGACGTCTTTTTTGATGGTATTCCTTGGATAAGGAATCAACGGGTGTGGTTTTTTTGCGCACATGCAATCATTGTTCAGCGTCTATGACAATATGTAACGCCAATTTTTAACAGAAAGGAGTCAGTATGAAAGTTTTTATCAAGAAGTTTCAGGTTGACATGGAAGTGAAATCTAATGGAATAGAATTTGAAGTTCGATCAACTGATAACAAACAACAAAAAGGTGATTGTTACATTACAAAGACCGCACTTGTATGGTGTAAAGGTAGAACTGACAAAAAGAACGGTGTCAACCTCTCGTGGGAAGATTTCATGGTAATCATGAAATCCAAGGAGACCAAGAGGGCTGCCCTCAAGGCTGCCAAATCCATATAAACGGTGAATTAAACGGGGAGCCTTTTTGACAAAACAGACAAGCCGTACCGACCCTGTCGGACACCAACAAAAAGTCTGAAAAATAAGGAATCGAAGAGGGGAATAATTAAAGGTGTCCGACACCTTTTCTCGGCCCGCGAGTTTCGCGAATATTGCCTTTTCTTTGCGTCTTGGCGCCTTTGCGGGATAATATTAGTACGACTTCACGAACAAAAAAATCTCAAAAAATTCAAAATACCTATTGACAACAAACACCACAAGAAGTATAATGTTCACATAACAATCAGGATAGAATAATGCAACTTAATAATATTACATATTTATGGGGTTACATCCTTACTCTTTTTGTGAGGAGTTTTGGTTCCCTGCAAGGCACCTGTCTGCGTCCAAGCGATGTAGTACAAGTGGTACGTCGAGCGATGGACGACTGGTCGGTAACGCCGCAGGGGGGCAAAAGAACCACAAAAACCACCCAGAGGGGAAAACCGCGTTTTTCGAGTCAGACCCAAACAAAAAACTTTTTTATGGAAAGCAAAGCCAATTTTGGAAATTCAGAAATTAACGCAAGTGCTTACGGTAGGGGGGCTTACACTAATTTACACCCCCAAACTCACAAAAAAAGCAAACCCAATCCAAAGCCAATCAAAGCCAATTTTCGAAATGGAAAATCACCCACAGGCCAAAAATAAAAAAAATGGAAAACGAACCCAATTTCAACGACTCAAAAGTGCCGCAAGTAACTGCTATAGAAACACTTACAACGCTTTGTACCCAAAAGGAAACGAACCCAAACGAACCCAATTAAAGCCAATTTTTTCTCTATGTGCTGGTTATAACGCACCCCTTTCCAGCCGATATATGGACATGAACCGGGCGGTTTGTGTGCGCCTTGGTAGTAGAAGTATATATAGGGTCCCATATTATGATGAGAATTGCGGATTTAATAGGTTCCCGTCAGCCGGACGACAGTTGCGACTGCAAATTGACAGTCAGCGCCGATGAGGCTGCGCGCGACGTATTATTAAAAATGCAGGAGCAAGGCTGTGATTTCATCGCCGTTGACGATGACAGGGAGACCGATAAATACATCATATTGTCAAAGGATGAGGTTTTGCAGGGTCTGTTAGCAGAACTTAACGGTACCCAGGACAAACTCAGAGAATTATACACGCTCATCGACAGTTCGCTTGAGGAAAGACTTGATTCTCTTCGCGAAAACATCGTATCCAACGCCGAAAAAGAGATAAACAAACTCAAACTCGCCGTTGATAATATGAGCGAAGGTCTGATAATATTGGGTCCCGACGGCAATATTGAAAATGCCAATCCTGCCGCTAAAAAATTGCTTGGACTTGCTGATGATGCCGATCTGGATGCACTGGCTGGGGCTATCGATGACTTCGGGTTCCGCCGAATGCTCGATAAGGAACATGGAGGCGAAAAGGTCAATCGCGGCGAACTTGTTATTAAGAACACGACCGGGCGCATCCTGCGTATGCAATGGGCCGAAATGGCCGACGAAAGCGATTACTTCACCGGCCAGGGCAGTGTCGTAACCATAAGAGATATAACAGAAGAGGTGACCGCTGAAAGAACCAAAACCGAGTTCATTTCCGCTATTTCTCACGAATTGCGAACGCCGATAACGAGCATGCAGAATGCGGTATCGAATATGCTGGCTGGCGTGACAGGCAAAGTCGGCAAAAAGATGGAAACATATCTCCACGCAATGAAAGATGACTGCCACCGCTATGGAGATCTGATCAATGATATGCTGGACGTTGCAAGCATAGAGGCAGGCGACATGACCCTATTTCGCAGAGCGGTCAATATCTCGACTCTCATCGATGAAACTGTCGGTAAATTTACCGATAAAGTGACCGCTAAGAACATCCGTCTGTCCCGCAATATCGAGCGCCGCTCCCGGAGCGTCTATGCCGACCCGCAAGGAATATCGCAGATACTCGAGAATCTGCTTACCAATGCAATAAAGTTTACTTCCGAAGGCGGTGAAATTACGGTTACCGCAAATGAAAACTCCGAAGAGATCACGGTAGCCGTTGAAGATAACGGCATAGGCATCTCTCCGGACATGCAGCAGGACATTTTCAGTAAATTTTACCAGATAGACAGACAAGCAGGCGCCGGATACAATGGCAGCGGACTGGGACTTACAATATGTCAGGGTGTTATCGCTTTGCATGGGGGACGTATATGGGTCGAAAGCGAACATGGCTCTGGAAGCAAGTTCTGTTTTACCATTCCCAAAATCGACCCCTCTGTTATCCTCAGCAAGCATCTTGATGGTCTTTATCACCGCTACGCCGAAACCAAAAACAAACTGGCTTTGGTGATCACAAGATTTGAGATGGCCGATACCGAAAACCCGCAAGCGAGGAACCTTATCGGACCTTTGACGGAAGAGTTGTTAACAGCAAGTGAACATTTTATGGGAACAAGCGACGATCTGGCAATTCAAACGAAAGATTTTGAGTTAACTTTTATCCTCGCTGACGCTGAAAAAAAGCGGATTCAGGACGTTATTAAAAAAATTCACGAAATTGTTAAAAATAGAATAAGGAAAAACTGTGGAGAGGCCCTGATTTCGCCGATGTCTGGAGTGGCCCTTTACCCGGGGGATTCCTGTGATGTCAGGGACCTCGAGAAAGTCGCCCGTGACAATATCGAGGTGATGTTTTAGGACGCGGCAAAAGGCTGTTTGATAATATTGGAGAAAAGTTATGTTTGATTTCTTAGGATTAAAGAAAAAACCCGACAAGATCAAGATACTCGTTGTTGATGATGAGCCGAATATCGTCCAGACGTTACAGGACAGGCTCGAAATGAACGACTATAAGGTCTTTACCGCAGGCAATGGCAAAGAAGGGCTTGAAAAAGCTCTCCAGGAAAAGCCCGATGTCATATTACTTGACGTTATCATGCCCATCATGGACGGTCATGAAATGCTTGAGTCGTTGCGAAAACAGCACGGAGGAACCGACTCGTCTGTAATAATGCTCACAGCCAGAAGTCAGACCCAGGATATTGCAAGAGCAAACGCATGCGGCATTGAGGATTACATCGTAAAGCCGTTCGATCTAAGTGAACTCCTCGAAAAGATCGAAACCGTACTTCAGAACCGCAAGGTTCTCGCCAGATAAAACCACCAACGCTACTGACAGCTTCGTTCTATGTTAAGTGGTCAGTAGCTTTTTTATGCGCCTCTCTTTAATTATCGCACATACTTGAAGAGAAAGACTTTTTTTACTTGTTCAACGGGTGATTTTTTGTAATAAGCAGATGTTTGTATTTTTGCTTTAGTTCGATTAGCTGCTGCTCCTGTTTTTCGTCAAATGAGCCCAGTTTTTGGCCGTAGTTATCCAGCCATGTTATTAGTCGTTCCATGGAATCGCTGTCGAGTTTTATGTCGTGGTGACCGTTGGGTGCGGTTATTTTTTTCAGCAGTTGACTTGTTGCTGCCGAGCACTTTCCTTCGACCGAGGCTCCCTGTCTATATCGTTGCCAGACATGATCGTAGATGCTTGGCTTGCCATATCGTGTCAGTGATTCGTAAGAGTGTTTTGCAGTGAGATTGAATTTTCGTGCGTCAGGTTCTTTGCCCTTTTCGCTGTGGCATGAGATACAATTTTTGTCCAATACCGGCTGGACGAGTTTGTCAAAACGATATGGCCATGAACCTTCCGGTCCCGGTGTGATGTTCGATGCCGGTCTTTTTGTTGCTATTGGGCTGGCAGAATATGGCGTCTGGTTTCTTGGTTCGTGGCATCCGACACATGACAGGTTCTGGCCCGGCTGGACATGAGTTGTGCTTCGCATTGTTTGAACAGCCATTCCGGTTTTGTCCAGTGCCTGGAAGAATACGATGATGCCTGACGGTACGTTGAAGTATGCCGATCCGTCCGGTTCGACTGGTACGGTTCCCAGAACGCATTTGCCCGGGTCGTCACGAGTCAGGCCTATGTTTGGGTAGTTCATGGTCGGGTGTGTTTTTGGCGGTACGGCTATGATGCGAAGAGATTTGATCTCACCGGGCTTAACAGTTTTCAAACCCTTGTATACGTTATTTACAAGAAATGTTCCCTGCTGTGGTGTTTCCTTGTCGTAAGTTTGCGGTGTTACTGGAGGCGTTGGTCGCGGTTTTACAGGGATAGGGCAGACGCTTGTGATCTCGGGATCGCGGTAGAGCAATTCCATGTTGCCCTTTGCGTCGAAGAGGTAGATACCCATACCGTTTGCTGATCGTGAAGAGGGATGATTTGGTGAAGATCCTTTTCGTTTTTGTGCACCTTCATCGCCCCATGCGACCAGGTAGAGTTCTTCGCTGAGCGGCCATGGGTTTTTGTAATATGTCAGCGGCCACCCTTCGATCTCCGGAAAGCATACTTCCGGGGTAAGTCGTGTGATGGGTTCTTTGCCTTCTGTTCCGAGCGTCGGGTCCAGCAGTACGAGCGAGCCCATTGTCTGGGCGTGATGTCCGGACGCGGTGAATATGATCTTGTTTGAGTTGGGTATCGACCGCGGTTCAAACGTGCAGTGCGGGCTGCGTGTGTAATTGCTATATACCAGTCTTGAGTTTGAACCGTCAGGGTTTATCGCCCACAAGCCCATGAAGGGCATGTTGTCCCGGTCAATGTAGTCCCATCGCGAATATAGTATTGTGCCGTTGCTGGCGATGGTTGGGGTCCATTCGAACATTTCAAACGGCGAGATGGCGCAGAGGTCCGAGCCGTCCGGTTCCATTGTGTGGAGTGTGTATACGGCACAGGGTCTTTCCGGTCCGCCGCCGCAGCGAACGTAGCAATCGGGCAGGTCGTCTTGCTGCATTGTCAGTGCCGCCGATTCATACCCGACTTGCAGGAATTGGCCGCGGCGTGTTGACAGGAAAACGATGCGACCATCCGGGAGGTAGCGTGCGTCGAAATTGTCGTATTTTCCCCGGGTGAGTTTTCTGACGCCGGTTCCATCGATGTTCATTTCGTAGACGTGATAGAAAGCGTCTTCCGGGACGTTTGCTTTGTTTAACTTGTTCATTTCGGCGGCGAGATCGGGGTAGTATTTGCACCATGCGAAGAGGACTTTTGTTGAGTCGCTGCTCAGCATTGGCCTAAGGAAGCTACCCGGTTCGGTAAAAGTTTTATCTGTCAGGCAGATCGTTTGCGGCCGATCTGTGTTGAAGTTTTTCAGCAGGTAGATGCCTCCGCCCGGTCGTGACCACCAGCCGAAATATTGATCGGACATGTGGTTGAAGCTGCCAGGGACACGTTTTGTAAACAGGATGGTGTCGAAATCCAGCAAAGGATCGGCAAGTGCGAGTTTTCGCCGGAGGAGGCGGGCATTTGTGTAGGCGTCTAATGCATCGAGCGTTTTAAGTGATCTGAGTTGGCGGATGTATTCGTTTTTTTTATTTTGGTGAAGGTTCAGGTTGTCGATCAAATGCCGGCAGTTGGTGATGATCTCTGCGGTTCTGTTGCGGAGGTGTTCTTCAAACAAGCCGGCGGGGGTTGACCATTGAGAGATACTTGACTGGTTGGCAGGCTTGTTTAGTGCGATATTTTTATCCGGTGTATTTGTAGCGAATATTTCAACTTCGTCCAGGTGCAGGTAGGTGCGTCCCGGTAACTGGATCCGGACGTAGCGGGCCTTGCGGTTTTGAAGATCAACAGCCAGTGGTTTGTTGTCTGTGTAGCCCAGAAAGGTTGTGCCGTTGTGGATGTATTCGGTTTGCCAGTTTTTATTATCATTGGATAGTTTGATTATGAGCTTATTTGCTCTCTGAGGGCCGAAATCGCTACGATTCCAGATTCGCATATTTCCGATTAATTGAGATATGCCCAGGTCGATCTGCCACCAGGGGTTGTTCTCTAAGCTGGTATGGAAGCCCCATTTGCCGTCAATCACACCGTCGCAGGCGCCGCCGGCATCAAGTTGAGTTGTTAAGTATTGAGCGGGTTTAAAAGAGTATTTTTCCTGTAAAAGCCAATCGGCTATCAGTTGCTCTGAGAAATTAGAGACCTCGGAGGCTATTACTTGAGATGGCATAAAATTTGCCGCTGCAATAAGCCCGACAGCGTAGAACTTGCGAAGTATTTGTTTCATCTTTTCTCCGGTCGTGGCAAGTGGTATTTCTCATTTAAACGCTTAAAAAGCATAATCTCCTTCACAAGATACTGTCAATCATACCCGATTAGTCTTAAGCTGTCAAGGACTTGCTCTTTCAGAGCCATTTTGCTCTACGCAGTGGTCAGCAGTTTTTTTATGCGTCCCACCTTTGACAACCAGCAGGACAGGTAAGCATAGCATTGTTTTTTACCTGTTCGTTACTCCTCAAAAAGGTGTCAGGAACCTTTTCTGACCACTTCACCTTAACCAAATACCTCCCCCATTTTCTACATTAAAGAACCGGTCATGTCAATATTATTCCTGCGTCCCCCTGCCTGTCGCGTCGTAGCGCCAGCGAAGACGGATCAACAAATTCCTCATTTAAAAGCTGAAGATCCGCCATAGGAGGAAAGATCCCACCACACAAACCGACCAATAACGCCATTGCAGCAAAATGCCGAAGGATGGCTGCACATGGTAACCCCCAACAAAAAAAAATGCCCGGGCTATTCGCGGTAAGCCTTTTGCTGCTTATAAAGATCACAACGCTTTTGGGTCTTATCCGCTGTCGATCCTAACCCTTTTTCCCGGGACATTTCTATCGCCAGAGCAGCGGTTTCAACCGCGGTGTCGAACTGACCGTTAGCGGCCTGTGCAGCGGCAAGTGTGTCAAGAACTTGCGGGTTGGTATATTTACCGGTGATCTCGTCCAATGTAAGCTTCGCTGCTTTTTGTGCATGGACAAGTGCCGACTCCGGATTATATAGTTCCGGATCCTTTTGTGTCGCTTGAAGCCAGGCAATAGTATTATGTGCTGAAAGCATATCCGGTTTGAGTTTCAGGGCCGACTCATATTGGGCGATAGCCTCTTTCAGTTTATTCATCTTCAGATATGTATCCGACAGGCACAGGTGCGCCTTGAGATATCTCGGGTTAAGCTCCAGCGACCTCAAACAACTCCGCACTGCCTCGGGATACTTGTTAAGATAATAATAATTCTTTGCCAGCCGATAGTTCATCTCAACATTACCCGGCATGATCTCTAATAGCCGTCTAAGCGGGTCGATACAAAGCTCGTATTCTTTCAGATCGGTATAAGCGCTAACCAATTTCTGTAGCGAAACAATATCGGTAGGAGTCAACTCCAGTCTGGCCTTTAATGCATGGGCGGCTTTGCGATATGCCTTCTGCTCGATATAGATATTTGCCAGACGATCATAAACCATCGCGTTTTCAGGTTCAAGGCTCGCTATTATCTGCAGTGTCTCAATCGCATGTTCATGATCATTAACAGCCGTATACGCGTCAGCCAGACCTCGCAGGCTGTTCATATCATTCGGTGATAAAACAAGGGTTCGTTTGTAATACGTTATAGCCTTATCAGGTGCTCCGGATTTCGTGTAAAGCTTGGCAAGGTCAGCGCAAATGTCAGCATCTTCGGGCATAAGCTTAAAGAGATTGTCGCAGTATTTGACTGCATTACTGTAGTCATAGATTAAATCGTACGCGGCGACAAGACACTTGAGCGTCTCTATCTCATCATCGCCTTTGCGGGAAAGCTTTTCTAAAAACAGGGGTATCGCCAGGCCATGCATACCTTGTGTTATATAAAGACCGGCCAGGAAATCGGATAATTCGGCATCGCCGGGGCGATGCTCTAAGGCTTTTTTGGTGTACTCTATTGCCTTGCCGGTTTGACCGTCATGTTTGTAGGCAACAGCCATTATTTTAGTTACTTCGAGATCGTCAGGTTTAAGTTTATCAAGAATATGTAATAATTCGATTTCCTTTTGATGTGACTTAAGTTCCGAATAACAAGCGGCAAGTTTGCGATAACTTTCGGGAATATCAGGATTTGTTCTGATCACCTTCTCACAGATCGCCATTGCCTCGTCGAATTTGTCCTCAAAGATCAGATGTGTTGCCATTGTCAGGTCATTATGAATACCCAGCACATCTATCGGGTTGGGTTTGGACACATCGAATGAAAAATCCTTAGAGATCGATCCACCGATATAGCCAAGGCTTTCAAGTGATTTCATGGTCTTACTGTCAATTTCCAGCGATGTATCGACCTCTGACATAATGGACGCATCGAGTATCTCCTTAAGCTGAAATTGCATGACCCTCGCGCGCTTCGCTTCCTTAGCGATAAGATTGTTGGTCTCGGTCGGGTCCTTGATCCGGTTGTATATCTCCGGTTTGGTTGTTTGAATATAATGCCAGTCGCCGCTGATAACACTTAGCAGGCTGTTGGCGTTGTATTTAGTTGGAGTAAGGCTTTCTGAATAAAGCGCCCGCTTACCGATGGTGTTTGCAGTACCTGTTGCGGGTTTACCGATTTTATTTTGTGCTACAGTCAACAGGTCAATCCCCTGCATCTTCTCGGGTATCCCAATGCCCGCAAGTGCCAGTATTGTTGGGGTGATATCAATTATAGAACAAGGTTCGCTGATTTTAATGGAATAGGCATCCTGGGGCAGTTTGAACATCATGGGTACGCGTATGGCACTTTGATAAATAAAGAATGAATGACTGGATTCATTGTGTTCGCCTAACATCTCGCCATGATCGCCTACAATAACGATAAGAGCATCGTCGTAGAGCTTAAGTGATTTGAGCTTGTCTATGACCTTTCCGATACAGTGATCGGTAAAAGCAATTTCACCGTCGTATGCATGCCTGAATCGTTTACTAAAGGGTTCCGGCGGCGTATAGGATGTGTGGGGGTCATAGTAGTGAATGAACATGAACTTTTTCTTATCGCTATTATTTGCAAGCCACTTGATCGCTCGCTCTGTGGTCTCGGCGCCATTTTGCTCGGCCATGGTAACATCCTTGGCTCCGTCAACAAATGCGTCATCAAAGACATCAAAGCCCTGGTCTATTCCAAACCTGCTGCTAATTACAACACTGCTTACAATGCCGTATGTTGCATAACCGCTATCCCTTAGAATCTCGGCAAGAGTAACTGTTTCGGCGGGCAGGTACATCTCTAAATTGTCATGGACGCCATGCGTCGGCGGAATAAGGCCGGTCAGCATACTGCTGTGAGCCGGAAGGGTCAGGGGAATAGTCGAAAACGCATCCTGCAGGAATAAGCTGTCTTTGGCCAATTGGTCAATATTAGGAGTCGTCTGATACTTATAGCCGTAACAGCTAAGGTGGTCGGCTCTGAGCGTATCGATACTGATCAGGACAATAGTGTCAATATTATCGGGCAAAGTGGTATTGACCGGGCCCAGGCGTTCGATCCCTTTAGATGGCAGAAACCACCACACCGCCAAGCCCGCGACAATGATCAGTATTAGTAACGCTTTTTTCATGCAGTTAAATACCCCTCTGAATATCCGGTCTATTTTAAACCCTACTAAGTAATATCATCATTCAAGCAATGTTACATGAATATTTTCCACAATTAGCACGTTTTTTCCAATGGCTTGCACCGAAACAGATGTGCAGGGCAGCAAAAGTGAGATTGAATATCAGGTGTCCCCGAATATAATAAAAAATGCCCCGGGCTATCAACCCGGAGCATTTAATTTTACTATCCATCATTAAAACTGATGGCATTTACAAAACCCTTAGCGTTTCCTTCTGCGAAGGAACAATCCACCAAGACCAAGCAAACCAAGCGTCATCGGCTCAGGTACCAGCGAGACACTGCCAATAAAGAGATTACCACCATATCCAGTGTGGTTCAGGAACAAGGTGTTAGTACCAGCTGAATATGCTGTGATCGTAATCGTGGTTGTATACCACGTATCCAACGCGGCAGCAGCACTAACATCCTGAACGGCCCATTGACCATTACTTAAGTTTGTATAGTTCCCACCAGCCCAAATGTCAGCCTCGACACTATTGTCAACTACATCGTAAAGTGCAGCCACGAGAGTACCGGTAGTAGCGCCAGAAACCGCCCATGTTACTGATAGGTCAAAATCACCTGCACCCTGAGTTGCGAAGTAAGTTTGCATACCATCGGCCCATGCTCCACCTGTGTCCCAGGTTGTTACTTCAACACCAAGGGAGCCGCCAGAGCCGTCGCCGATAGCTGAAACGTCTACCGTGCTGTGTGGGATCCCGCCGCCGTATGTGGGAAGTTCCCAATGCCAATTATCTGGAGCCGTAGAGCCTACAGCCCCTAACTCCATATCGCCGTTGACTAAGATCTCAGCCGAAGCGACAGTAGCCATCAAACCGACAGCTACCAACATTAATACAATCTTTTTCATCATACTACCTCCTAACTTAAAACATTACATTTCCGCGGTACTTGTGGCCACAAAACACCGCACAATAAAACACATATTCGTGGACGAAAGCGGTAAACGCATAGAATCGCGCATATTTACGGACCCTCATCCATCTCATATAATATCATTTTGTCACCACCAGGTCAAGAAAAAAATCCGAAATCAGTCTTTTTTTTCAAAAAATAGTGTTTTTTTGGGCGTTCATCGCGCAACCCTTTGTATAACAAGACCTTACAGCATCCATCGTTTGACATATTTCCAGTGCTATACTGCCGCCACCCGTCGCAAAATGCCGAAGGACTGTTGCCCATGGTAACCCTCAACAAAAAAATGCCCGGGTTGACACCTCAAAGCCAATTCTGTATGCTTATTAGCATGAGTAACAGCTTTATGAGATCAAAACGTCTTATTATAATTCGGCCATGGTTATTCGCGGTAGGCTTTACGCTGCTTATAAAGATCAAGACGCTTTTGGATCTTGTCCGCTGTCGAGTCTAAACCTTTTTCTCGGGACATTTCTACTGCCAGAGTAGCGGTTTCGACCGCTTGGACGAAGTTTCCCACGGCTGCGTAGGCAGCCGCCAGAGTATCCAAAAAACCCGGCTGGCTATAGCTGGTCACTTCACAGACCCGCAAGGCATATCCCACTGCCGCGGCCGGATCGTAAATCTCAGGGCTATTATCGGTTGCCAGGATCCAGGCAAGATTATTGAGCGAATCGAGCAGATCGGGTTTGATCTGCAGGGTACGGCGCCAATGGGAAACAGCATCTTTGATTTTTCCCTGCTGATAGAGCAGCATCGCCAAGTCTTGACGGGCCTGGTAATCATCCGGATTAATTTGCACTGCCTGTTCCCAAAGAGCCACAGCTTCATTCAAATTGCCCTTTTCATGAAACGCCACTGCCAAATCCTTACGAACCTTGCTATTGTCAGGTTCGAGTTTCAGCACCTGTTGCCATTTTTCGATGGCCAAGTTAGCTTTGCCCAGCTTGTACAACGCGGTGCCCAGATTTGACAGGGCAGAGGAATTGTCGGGCTTAAGCCGCAACGTTTCATTATAGTGTTTGACCGCTTCGTCTATTCGGTCCACTCGAACCAGCGCCATCGCCAGGCCCAGGTGCCCATCGGCATCGTCGGGATTGAACCCTAACTGTTTGGTATAATGCTCAATAGCTTCCTCATATTTGCCCTGATTGACCAAATTCTGGGAAATGTTGGCATGAACCTGATAGTTGCCCGGGTCGAGTTGCAGGGTTCGCTGATATTGTTGGACAGCATCCTCGGATCGGCCCTGCTTGCTCAAGATAATACCCATCAAATTGTGTAGCTCTGGATCATCCGGATTGAATTCCAGCGCCTTATCCAGATGTTTTTTGGCCTGGTCCGGCTGATCCAACTGGACCAGAGCCATGCTGATTTTCTGCTCGAAATTAGGGTCGTCCGGTTTCAACCGGACCAGATACTTCCAATGATCAAGGGCCTGGTTGTATTTGCCCAGAGTATAGAGACATACCCCAAGGTTGTCGCGGGCATTAATATTGTCCTGGTCCAATTCCAGTGACCGACGGCAATGAGCAATGGCTGTTTCCAGTTGACCGGTCTCAAAAGAGACTCGCCCCGCCAAACCGTGCAGGAACGGTATCTCCGGGTACTCCGCCAGCAGTTGGGTGATCCCTTCCCGGGCTTGAGGATACTGTTTGTGCAGGATCCAGCCCATTACAATTTTCTTCCGTTCGTGCAGGTTAATGAAATCTTTAGCATCGGTCTTATTCTCATCCAGTTTGAAACTCTCTTCAACGCCATCTCCGACATAGCCAAGGCTGCGCAGCTTGTCCAGGCTTGCCTGATCCAATGTGTGTTTGCTGTCACTTTGGTTCTCCCGGAGTTGTTCATCCAGGATCAGCTTGAGGTGATCCTGCAACTGCCGGGCCCGCTTGGGTTGCTGGTCCACCAGATTGTTTTTCTCAGCAGGATCCTCACGTACGTTATAGAGCTCGTCTCTGGTGGTATAGATATACTTCCAGGGCCAATTCACCACCGCCAACAGTGGATTGCATTCATATTCCGTGGCTAGGAGAGATTCAGTATAGATGTACCTCGGTTTTGTCTCGGAACCGTCTCCTTCCAAATAGCCACTCAATTCTTGTCCTTCCACATGCGCCGGGATGGGAATGTCGACCAGTCGCAAAATAGTCGGCATGATATCAATTATGCCTACGGCTTCTTTTATTGTGCGTTTTTTGCTCTGGCCCGGCAGCTTGAAGATCAGGGGAACCCTTATGGCACTGTGGTAAACAAAATAACTGTGGCTGCTCTCACCGTGCTCGCCTAACATTTCCCCGTGGTCGCCAACGATTATAATTAGAGTCGAATCGTAAAGACCCTGTTTTTTGAGTTTGTCAATGACCTGCCCGATACAATGGTCGACATATGCCACTTCACCGGCATAAGGATTCCGGGGGAATTGGGAAGCAAAAGGTTCCGGCGGCTCATAGGGGTCGTGGGAATCATAATAGTGTAAGAAAAGGAAAAAAGGATCACGGTAATTTTTATCCAGCCAGTCACAGGCCAGGCGTGTCGTTTCTTTGCCCTTCTGCTCGGCATGGCTGTCACCCTCGAAGGACGGGGTGAATTCGCCCAGATATTCGGCGAAACCTTGATCAAGACCATACTGGGCCTCCAGAACCGCTGTGCTTACTATCGCGGCGGTTCGGTAACCGTGCTGGCTCATGATTTCGGCCAGGGTTATTTTGGATTCGCCCAGTTTATAGTCAATGTTATCATGGACCCCATGGTAAGGGGGGATGGTGCCGGTCAACATCGAACAATGAGCCGGTAGCGTTGTAGGCACCGGGGAGATGGTCTGCTCGAAAAGGACGCCCTTCCGGGCCAGCGCGTCGATGTTAGGGGTAGTTTTGCCCGGATAACCGTAACAACTCAGGTAATCGGCCCGGCATGTGTCAATGCTGATAAGGACAATGTTGTCGATATCGGTAGGGCCGCCGTACGACAGCAACCAGAATATCCCCCCGGCTGCGACCAGAATCAACAGCAGAATACCTAAACGCAGTTTGTTAGCGGCCAAATATCTCATAATTACTCCAAGTCAGCTTCTCATAAAACGGTTTGTCTGCAACATTTAAAAGTAGTACATCAGGGGCTGTCGGGCGTTGGTGGCAGCTCACGGTAAGGCTGACCCCGCTCGTACAGTTCCAGGCGATCCTGGATATCCCGGGCACCCCCAGCCGCTGTCAAATCCAGTGCCTGTCGGGCCAACTGCGCCGCCCGTGCAAAATCTCCCGCGGCGGCGTAGGCCGCAGCCAGTGTGTCCAGGGGACCGGGTTGCCCATAACCACTCATCTTGCAGGCCCGCCGGGCCAGATCGACAGCTTCGGCAGGGCTGCGAATGTCCTTTCGGTCACTGGTAGCCAGTATCCAGGCCAGGTCATTAAGAATATCGGGTCGATCGGGGTTAATGGTTAAGGCCTTTTTCCAATGGCGTACGGCCTCGTCGGTTCTGCCTTGCAGGAGCAGGACACGGCCCAGATTGACATGGACGTCGGCATCGTCGGGTCTGATCTCCAGTGCCTGTTCGAAATGACTGATCGCCTCATCGAGTCGGTTTTGCCGGGCCCGTATTTCGCCGATATTGAGATGGGCCTTGATGGCGTCGGGATTGAGTCGCACCATCTCCTGAAAGTGTGTTACTGCCGTTTTTGGGCGGCCGATTTTCAACAAAACCCGAGCCAGTTCGTAGTGCGCCAGAAAATCGTCTGGATCAAGCTGCAGACATCTATTCAGCAGATCGACCGCCTCGGCCAGACGCCCCTGCCCATGAACCGCCTTGCCCAGGCAATAGTAGATGTTGGCACAGTCGGGATACTCAACCAGCATCTTGCGCCCCAGTGCTTCAGCCTTGGCAAATTCTTTCCGGACAACCAGCGGCTGCAAATATGTGGAACCTACGTGCAGAGCAATAAAATCTTTCGGATCGCCCCCGGTTGGATCAAATTCAAGCGTGGCAGATACCTCCCCGGCAATATAGCCCAACGACTGCAACCGACGACGGGCCTGGCGGTCCAGAACGAAGGTGTTTTCCGACTGCTCAGCCTGGCTTTGCCGGTTCAAAGTGAGTTTGAGTTGGTTTTGCAGCTTGCGCCTTTGCTGAACCTGTTGACGGGCCAGGTTCACCTGTTCGGCTGGATCGCTCGTCAGATCATACAGCTCCTCCCTGGGTGCCTGAATGTATTTCCAGCGATCGGTAACCAGCCCGAACAGAGCCGCACATTTGTATTCCTGCGGTACCACCGATTCGCAGTAAAAGTGTCTATCCGGCAGGGAAATTTCACGTTGGGGAAAACCCGCCAGAAGGTCCTTGCCCTGCATCATCGGTGGCACATCTATTGCGAGTCGTCCCAGGATGGTCGGGGCAACATCGATCAAACCGACAGTATCGGTCACCCGCAGGGGCAAGCAGCCTCGTGGCGGCTTGATGACCAGCGGGACCTTCAGAGCGGCTTGATAAATATAATACCCGTGGGTCATCTCGCCGTGCTCGCCTAACATTTCCCCGTGGTCGCCGGTGACGACGATCAGGGATGAATCGTAGATACCCAGATCTTTGAGTTTCTGGATGACCTGACCAATACAGTGATCGGCATAGGCGATCTCACCGGCATAAGGATGATCGGCGAAAGTGGTAGCGAAGGGTTCAGGTGGATTATACTCCTTATGGGGATCGAAATAATGCAGAAAAAGCAAGAAGGATTCCTCCCTATGCTCCTGGAGCCACTGACAGGCCCGTCGGCTCACTTCACCACCGGAACACTGGCTTGAGGTTTCCTTTTCGAGTTCCTGTTCGAACTCATCCTGATAGCTGTCAAAACCCTGGTCCAGACCAAAGATGGAATTCAAGGTAAAGGAACTGACGATGCCGCCGGTTGTGTAGCCCCGGTCGTGTAATATCTCCGCTAACGTCAGGTTGGTTGCGCCCAGGCGGTAGTCGCTATTGTCATGCACTCCATGATAAGCAGGGATGGTCCCCGTCAAAATGGAGCTATGAGCCGGAAGGGTCAACGGCACAGGCGAGACAACATTCTCGAAAAGAACCCCTTCGGCGGCAAGGGCGTCGATATTGGGGGTGGTCTGTCGCTCGTAACCATAACAACTCAGGTAATCTGCGCGGCAGGTATCGATACTGACAAGAATGATATGCCTAACTTTTTCCTGGTCACCCGGAAAATCACCTTTGCGGCAGGACCATGTCAACAAGATCGAACCCGTACTAAACACAGCCAATATTGACCAATATAAATATCTATTCAATATCACTCACCATAATCATGAGATTTTCGCTTTCCTGTGCCATTTGCCTGAATGACACATTATACCATCATTTGGAAAATATCTCAAATAAATAAAAAAAAGCCCCAGCCAAAAGGCCGGGGCTTAATTAGTATTTACGTTAAATACTTGCTGATCATGGAGTCAATTAACGTTTTCTCCTGCGCAGAGCCAAACCACCCAAACCAAGCAAGGTCAAGGTCAAAGGTTCGGGTACATTAGGTAACACGGTACCAGCGCCGCCGTTCCATATCTCAGCCGCATCTGCAGCACCCAGGGCTCGATTCCATAGGCCGTAATCATCCAAGGTGCATGAGACATAACTGCTGGCACTGCTCCAGCCCAACGCCATCACGGAATCGACAGTCGAGGGGAACAATCCGGCAGCAATACCGGCCGCATCGGTGGTGGTGCTGGCAAGGGCGCCGTCAACGTAGATGCTGATGGTGTCCACGCCGTCGTAACTACCGATGATATTGTGCCATACGGTTTCGTCGGTCACCGCACCTGCAACGTTCGCCGAACCAATGCCGAAATTGATCGTATCGCCAGTGTCTGTGTAGGTGAGATTCCAGCCATCGGTTTCACTGGAGTAGCGATTACTGGCGGCTATGACAGCGCCTTCGGGCGCCGCGCCGGGTAGTTTGGACCAGATAGAGATGGCAAAGCCGGCCGCATCGTTGCCGGGATCGATGGTGGCCCAATCGACGCCGCCCCAGGTACTTTTGCTGTAAACATAGTCGCTATTGCCCGAAGTGAACTGCGCGGCACCGGCGCCACCCTTGGTGCTGGCGAACACGCCGGCAACTTCCTCGGGGCCCCAGCCGCTGTAGTAATAAAAGTAACCACTGGCGCCGCCTTCCGCCTGGGTGACATTGTTCCAATAGTAGCCGGTGCCGCCGGGGGCGCCGTTGTCTTCGTCGAAATCGACGTGCCACTTAAGACCTGCCGACAGATCAGCAAATGCGGTACCGCACCACACTAAACACACTGCCAACAACATTAATACAATTTTCTTTTTCATCATCTTACCTCCTCATAACTAAAAACATTACATTTTCGCAGTGTTTTTGATCATGAAACACCGCACAATAAAACACATATTCGTGAACGAGAGCGGTAAACGCATAGAAATGCACATATTTACGGACCCTCATCCATTTAACATATTATCATTTAGGCACTATCAGGTCAAGAAAAAAATCCAAAATAGGCCATTTTTTTTCAAAAATGGGACTTTTTTAGGGCGTTCATCGCGCAACCCTTTGTATAACAAGACCTTACAGCATCCATCGTTTGACGTATTTCCAGTGCTGTAGGGCCACACCCGCCGCATGCAACATGGCCACCCCATCCAATATTTAGCTCTGGCTTTTGGATAGGTTTGCTCTTGAATAATTATCAAAAAAAACAAACAAAATTCACTTGACTTCTAATACCGAACTTTGTATAATGGCTGGTTAACAATCAGGATAGATTGACGCAACTTAATGGGCGTAGTAAACATGAATTTTATAACAAAAAACAGTTTCCCAAAAGCACTGGTATCCCCTCAAATCTTTCGGGAATCCCTCGGATTACAAAAAACTTTTTTATGGAAAACGAACCCAATTTTAAAAACCAAGAGATCAACGCAACTAATTGCAATAGCAAGACTTACAACGATATTTTCTCAAAAACCCACAAACGAAACGAACCCAATACGAACCCAATACGAACCCAATACGAACCCAATTCGAACCCAATTCGAACCCAATCGAATCCAATTTCAGAGGGCATCAATTATAAATACCAGGGGGAAACTTTGGCGAAAAATTCTTAATAAAATTTAGAACAAAGTATACCTGAGCAAAGCAGTAATTCGCCTTGACAATTGGTAATAGTTAATGGTAACATTTAATAAGGATGGAAAATGAAAGCTTTGGCCTAAAAACGGTGTATCGGATATTATCCCTATAAGTTTTTGCACCAGCGAAGCAAAATTTATTAATTATGGATCATTTTGTAATTAATGTAAGGTAAACCAAAATGACAAAAAAACGCTGGGCAGCCGTAATAAGTTTTTTCGGTCTGCTTCTTGTAGCAATTGTAATATATTTGAGCCAACCTGAAGATATCAAGGCCATCAAGCGAATCAGCCTGCAACCATCCGCAACAAGCCCTATTTCGCCTCCTCAGCAAACCGACAGATTGAGGATCGCTGTCGGTGCGATTATCTCACCGGCAAAATCGCTTACTTTTTATGAAGACATCTTCGATTATATCGGAGAAAAACTCGGTCGCGGAGTGGAAATGGTCCAACGGAAGACATATGCCGAGGTGAATGTTCTGATGAAAGAAAGGCGAATCGACGCAGCATTCGTTTGTTCGCGTCCCTACGTCGAGGGGCATCGCGATTTCGGGATGGAACTTCTTTGTGTTCCTATGTGCTTCGGAAAAACCGAATACTGTTCATACTTTATTGTTCACAAAGATAGCCCCATTGAAAATCTCGAAGACCTGCGAGGCAAGTTCTTTGCGTTTTCCGACCCTCTCTCAAATACAGGAATGCTCGTCCCTACCTACACCCTTGCCAAAATGGGAGAAACTTCTGAGTCATTCTTTAGAAAATATATCTTTACATACTCCCACGACAACTCAATCCGCTCGGTAGCTGAGAAGTTTGTCGACGGAGCTGCTGTGGACAGCCTGATCTGGGAGTATCTGAATGTCAAGGACCCAAAATTCACGGCACAAACCAGAATCGTTCACAAATCAGCTTTTTATGCCATTCCGCCGGTGGTTGTCTCACCGGAGATCGGCCAGGAAATAAAAGAGAAACTACGTTCGGCTTTTCTGGATATGCATAATGATCCCAAGGGTAGTGCAATACTTAAAAAAGTGCTCATAGATCGTTTCACAGTAATTGAAGATGGTGCATACGATTCGATACGAGAGATGGGAACTTTTATGAAGGATTTTCGGTCCAAGCAATAAGGGAAAGTTTATGTTACGACTGAGTCTTCGTGTAAAAATTATGATTTGTTGTATTAGTTTAGTGGCTCTGCTTGACCTGATGGTGGTGATATTTGTTCGAAACCATCTGTCAAATACGCTCCGTGCAGAATACTTAGTAAAGGGACACAACATGGCTGTAAATCTGGCTGCACGCAGCGGACATTTTGTTTTGACAGACGAGTTCGTTTCCCTGTTGCAATTAGTCAAAGACCTCAAAGACAGCGATGTGGATATCATCTATGTCTATGTTGCTGATCGCAAAGGACGTGCGATGGCTCATACTTTTTCCGGGGGGTTTCCCACAGACTTGATTGATATTAACATATTAGAACCTGGGGATATACGGAGGGAGAAGTTGCTGGACACGGTGGAGGAGGGATTGGTTCACGACATCGCCGTTCCGATCCTACAAGGAAAAGTTGGCTCTGTGCACATTGGTATATCGGAAAATCGAATTCGGCAAACTATTTCACATTTTACGCTGGCACTGGTTACCATTGCCGGTTTTGTTCTTTTGGTTGCGATTGGTTTGGCGGCAATCGTCTCATGGATGGTGACTCAACCGGTTCGCAACCTGATCAAGGCAGCCCGGAAGATTCGTGATGGTGAGCTTGGTCAGCAGGTTGCGGTAACTACCAAGGACGAGATTGGCGACCTTGTAGAGTCGTTCAACCAGATGTCTGAGGAACTATTGAAGCAGCACAAGGTACTGGAGGAGCGAAACCGCCGTATCCGTATGACCCGGGAACAGGCTGCCTGGGAGAGAGACAAGCTGCGTGCCATCATTGACAGCATGGTTGAGGGTGTTATTTTTGTCGACACCGAAGGCAGAATTAGCCTTTGTAACGAAAGCGTGAGGCAAATTTGGGGGACAGATGCGTTGGAGTTGTTGGGTAAGTCTGTTCAGGAATGCCCTTCAGCCGAGTTGCGTTCAGCACTCGAAGAAATTCTTCAACAGGCGCAACAAAAACCGGGCTTCATCACAACTCACTCGTTAGATTTGCGTAATGGGCATTGTCTTGCCAGCTATTCCACTGTTCATGGTGAGGATGGGCGTTATCTTGGTCTGGTTTTCCTTAGCCTGGATATCTCCGAACGAGTTGTGCTGGAGCGGGAGCAAAAACGGTTGAGAGATCATCTTTTTCAACAGGAGAAAATGGTGGTGATCGGACAGATTGCTGCCAGTATCGCTCACGAATTGAATACTCCTCTGGCCACAATACTGTTGCGTTCGCAGCTAATTGAGCAACAGGCAGGGGAAGATAGTGATCTATCGGATTTGAAAGTTCTCGAAGGTGAAGCCAAGCGGTGCCGACGCATTATCGACTCGCTGCTTGGATTTTCCCGGCGCTCTGAGGGCGTGACCTCCAGAACAGAACTCAATAATCTGATTCAGGACAGTTTATTTTTGGCTGAAAACGACTTAAGACTAAAAAATATTAAACTCATAACCAACTATGCCAACAATGGGACAACCGTTTGTGTGGACAGCAATCAGATCCAACAGGTATTGCTGAATTTGGTCACCAATGCGGTAGATGCGATGCCGGATGGAGGACGTTTGCGAATATCCACAAAATTGCTGTCTAAGCAATCCAGCGTAGAAATTCGAGTGTCAGATAGTGGATGCGGCATCGAAGAAGGCATACTCAATCGTATTTTCGATCCTTTTTTCACTACTAAAGAACAAGGAAAAGGCACCGGTCTGGGATTAGCGATCTGTCAGCGTATTGTTGAAGAACATGAAGGTGAAATCAAGATTCAGAGCCAACCCGGTAAGGGCACGACCGTTTCGGTGCGTCTGCCGTACAGGCCTGTGGAGGTTGTAGCTGATGAATAGGACTGCCAATATCCTTGTCGTAGAAGATGACACAGCGATGCGTCAAAGCTGCGCTAAACTTTTTCGTCTTGAAGGCTATGGCGTTGCAGAGGCTTCTTCCGGAACTGATGCGATTGACCATATCAAGGGGCAAGGTAACATCGACATTGTATTGACCGATATCAAGATGCCGGAAATGGACGGGATGACGTTACTTAAAAAGATCAAATCTTTGGACCCAGACATCGTGGTTGTATTAATGACCGGGTATGGCAGTATCAAAAATGCCATTGAAGCGATGAAACACGGTGCTGCTGATTACATCACCAAGCCGTTCGATACCAACGAACTGTTGATGACGATCAAAAAGATAGTTCGGTTAAGCAATCTTCAAGAGGAAGTGTCCAGATTGAAAACAGAGTTGCAGGATAAGTACCGCTTTGAAAATATCGTAGGCACAAGCCCCAATATGATGCGGGTGTACGAGAAGATCGAGGCTGCAAGAAAAACCGATAGTACCGTGTTGATTTGCGGTGAAAGCGGTACAGGCAAAGAACTCGTAGCCAAGGCCATCCACTACAACGGACATCGGGCCAGCAAACCCTTTGTGCCCATCAACTGCGCAGCTATGCCTAAGGAGTTGGTCGAAAGCGAGTTGTTCGGCCATAAGAAAGGGGCTTTCACCGGGGCCTTTAACGATTCATCAGGACTATTTCGCATCGCAGAGAAAGGCACCATTTTCCTCGATGAGATTCTTGATATGCCTCACGAGAGCCAAGCCAAACTGCTGCGTGTGCTCCAGGAAAAACAAATCCGACCTGTTGGTGCGACCGAAGAGGTACCAGTTAACGTCAGAGTTATCGCTTCTACTAACAAAGATGTGGATGATGCGATACACAATAACAAATTCCGTAACGACCTTTATTATCGCATAAGTGTTATCAAGATCGAATTGCCCTCCTTACGGTCTCGCCTTGATGATGTTCCGGTGCTGGTTCATCACTTTATTACCAAATTCAACAGTGTCTTCCAACAAACGATCAAAGGAATTGATACTGGGGCACTGGATGTACTAACACGTTATCACTGGCCGGGTAATGTGCGCGAGTTGGAGGGTGCAATCGAAAATGCATTTGTATTTATGAAATCAGACGTGATCCATAAATCTGATCTGCCGGCCTATATCGCCGAGTGCATAGCGTCCAACAAATATAAGTTACCGGAGGACAGGGAAGGAATGGGGGTGTCAACGCTGTTTGAGGCAGAAAAGAAGCTTCTTGTGCGAACACTAAAGGCTGCACACGGCAATAAAACCCGTGCGGCTCAACTCTTAGGCATCTCGAGACCCAGACTTTACAAGATGATACAGCGACATGGAATTCGGGGGTAGCGATTCGGAAAGAATGGTTACACTGTAATGTTATGTTACATGTATATCGGACCTTCCTTATTAAGCACGATTTACGGTAATTATGGTTGTGTAATCGTAACGATTCGTTGCGCAACACATCGGTTCTTTTCTTAAGTCACACAAAATGAGCTGCACTGCCTTGGTTATCTTAACTCCTTTCAATTGCTTGAGTTACATCTTTTTTTTATTGTTTTATAGCAAGTAATCGCCTTGTGGTCTGGATCTTGCATAGATTGATAGACAATCTGCATTGTAAATGGAACATCTGAGGTGTTTTCTTAGTTCCACAAATACTCTCAAATACTTGTAAGCAAAGAGGTTACGGTAGGTTTCACCTTGTAACCGAGGGGGACGGAGTGTAGACCGGCGTTAATGAGTTGGTTTACTGTGCAATTCCGAGATAGGTGTAGTTTATGAAATATCATAAGATTCCCGATGAAACTATTCAGCGGCTTCCAGTTTACCTCAGGGGGTTGGTGTTTTTGTCTGAAGAAGGGCGGCAAAGTATATCCAGCCGGGATTTAGCCGACTATCTTGGCCTCAATTCCTGTCAGATACGAAAAGACTTTTCCTATTATGGTAGCTTTGGCAAGCCGGGTGTTGGCTACAATATCAAAAAACTCGTAAAGCAAATTGATAAAATTCTCAAACTTGATACTGGAAACAAGGCAGCACTGGTAGGAGTTGGAAAGCTGGGCATGGCTGTTCTGGCTTATCCGGGGTTTGAGGTCTATGGATTTGATATTGTTGCCGCCTTTGACAGCAATCCTGGAAAAATCGGCAGAAAAGCAATGAATATCACAATTGAAGATGTTTCGAGGATCCAGTCATTAAAAAAACGAAATATTCGATTTGGAATTATTACCGTTCCCCATAACGCTGTTCAGCAAACAGCAGATGCACTGGTAAAAGCGGGGGTTGAGGGCCTTCTGAATTTTTCGCCATGCTGTGTAACAGTTCCCAATAAGGTCAAAATAATCACCATTGACATCGCAAAGAATCTTGTTTGTCTTCCTTACTATATGTCTGCGGGATGACTTCAATCGATACGATTGTGTTCAACTACAGATTGGATAGGTTGTTATGAAACATATCATTGAACAAGGCTGTCTACGGCCCGACGAGGTCCAGATAGTTGAGGAACTTAGCGGTCAGGATGTCAAGAACTGCTATCAATGTGGTAAGTGCACGGCAGGGTGTCCCATTGCCGCGGATATGGATGTACCCCCCAACCAGGTGATACGGCTTCTTCAGCTTGGGTTGGTGGATGAGGCACTTAAGTTGAACACTATATGGCTGTGTGCCTCTTGTGAAACCTGCACAACCCGGTGTCCGCGGGAAGTAGATCTGGCGGCTGTGATGGATGCTCTGCGGAACCTTGCCATTCGAGAAGGTATTCGCAGCCCGGAACGAACGGTTCCATTTTTCAATCGGATATTTCTTTCCATACTAAAAAGGTATGGTCGTGTTTTTGAGATGGAACTTATAGGCAGATTCAACATCGGAACTTTTAATTTTTTCAAGGATGTTACAAAAGCTCCGACGCTATTTTTCAAGGGTCGCTTGAAAATATGGCCCAATTTTTCCGGTAGAAAAACGGCAAACTCTGTTTTTAAAGATCTGGAGCGGGTCACAGACTCAAAAAAGAAATAGATGACTATGATCAGTCGGGAATAATCTATGAAGTATGCTTATTATCCTGGATGTTCGCTTCACGCCACGGCGGTTGATTACAACGAATCGACGTTGGCGGTAGCTGAGGCGCTCGGTCTGGAACTGGTGGAAGTACCGAACTGGAGTTGCTGTGGTTCTACTCCGGCCCATTGCACAGATGAGTATTTGGCTGCAGCATTGCCAGCCAAAAACATGATCTCCGCCGCAACTGTGGCAGATGAGATGCTTGTTTGCTGCTCAGCCTGTTTTAGCCGGTTCAAATTCGCCCAGAAACATATTGAGGAGAAGGAGAATGTCCGGCAGCGATTATCTGAGATCATGCCTGTAGAAAAAATGCGGAGCATGAAAGTTCGTCATTTAATTGATGTTCTAAAGCAGGATGTCGGGTTGGCGCAAGTAGCCCAGGCGAAGAAATGTGACCTTGATCTAAAAGTTGCGTGTTACTATGGCTGTCTGCTTACACGACCGCCAAAAGTAACACATCTCGATGACACTGAGGATCCTCGCTTTATGGATGAGCTTTTAACCGCGGCGGGAATGGAGACGGTTGATTGGCCTTTCAAAACGGAATGTTGCGGCGCCACATTCTCACTGACTCGCACGGAAATAGTTTTGCGGCTGTCGGCGGAAATTCTGCAAATGGCCAAGGAAGCCGGTGCCGACTGCATCAGTGTTGCCTGCCCGCTGTGTCAAGCCAATCTTGATATGCGACAGAGTGACATCGAGAAGAAATTGGGACTCAAGTATGATATTCCCATTTTCTATTTTACACAACTGCTTGGTCTGTCATTCGGCTTGGAGCAAAGCAAACTGGGAATTGGTCGTTCGTTAGTGAGTTGTGATAAACTTCTGGCGGAGAAGGGGATTAAATGAGTGGGGATGTAAAAAATTGCATGGAATCTTCTGAAGGCAAAACCGTGGTTGAGAATAGCCCTGTTGAGGCAACAACAAGCAGTAAAAATTCAACACCACGAGTAGGTGTTTTTGTGTGTCACTGCGGCATCAACATTGCCAAGACAGTAGATGTCGAGCGTGTTACGGCGGAGATAGCCAAGGAACCCGGTGTTGTTTTCACAACGAATTATACTTATGTCTGCTCCACGCCCGGTCAGCAAATGATCGTCGATGCGATCAAGGAACATAAACTGGAACGTCTGATCGTGGCATCGTGCAGTCCTAAAATGCATGAGCTTACTTTTCGTAAAGCCGCGGCAAAGGGTGGAATGAATCCATTTTACTGCGAAATGGCAAATATCCGGGAGCAATGCTCCTGGGTCCATGAGGATCGTGACAAAGCCACACAAAAAGCTATTGATATCATTCGTACGATACTGGTGAAAGTCGCGGGAAATGCCAAGTTAGAAATTACATCGATTCCGATCGAGCGTCGTGCGCTGGTTATCGGTGCGGGTATTGCGGGTATTCAGGCCGCTTTGGACATTGCAAACGGGGGGCATAAAGTACTTTTGCTGGACAGGTATCCGTGCATTGGGGGGCACATGGCACAATTAGGGGAAACGTTTCCTACACTTGACTGCGCCAGTTGCATATTTACGCCCAAAGTCGTTGAAGTGGCGCAAAATGAAAACATTACCCTCCTTGCCTATTCTGAGTTAGAGCAAGTGACCGGGTCAGTTGGTAATTTTGAGGTGACGATCCGCAAGAAGGACCGGTCGGTGATCGAAAGCAAATGTACCGGCTGTGGACTTTGCCAGCAGAAATGTCCATCGAAGGTTATCAATGAGTTTGATCGTGGTATAAGCATGCGTAAGGCAATTTACATTCCCTTTGCCCAGGCGGTGCCCAATATAGCGACTATCGACCGAGAAAACTGCCGCTATTATAAAACAGGCAAGTGTAAGGTCTGCCAGAAAATATGCCAGGCCGGGGCTGTCGTTTTCGACCAGGAGGATGAGGTTATAACCGAGAAGGTCGGCGCCATCGTCGTTGCCACCGGGTATGAACTTCTCGGCAAGGATGCATACGGTGAATATGGTTATGGTAAATATCCCGATGTTATTAACAGCCTTCAGCTTGAGAGGATGTTCTCTGCGTCTGGGCCGACAACCGGTGAGATACGCAGGCCTTCGGATGGCGAAATTCCCAAAGAAATTGTTTTTATCCAGTGCGTTGGCTCTCGTGACGATTCAAAGGGTATTCCTTATTGCTCAAAGATATGCTGCATGTACACCGCTAAGCATACGAGGCTCTACAAACATCGGGTACATGAAGGTCAGGCGTACGTTTTCTATATGGATGTGCGAGCAGGAGGCAAAAGATACGAAGAGTTTGTTAAACAGGCTATGGTTGAAGAGGGTGCTATTTACCTTCGCGGGCGTGTTTCCAAGATATATCCTCGCGGTAAGAAGTTGATCGTTCGTGGTGCCGATACCCTTTCCGGCAAACAGATCGAGATTCCTGCGGATATGGTGGTTTTAGCCAGTGCGATCGTCGCGGCACCGGGTATGGAGGATTTGGCCAGGAAGCTTCGTATCGGTTATGACGAGAACAAGTTTTTTGCCGAGGCCCATGTAAAACTGCGTCCGGTGGAAACCAATACAGCGGGTATTTTCTTAGCAGGTGCCTGCCAGGCCCCAAAGGACATCCCGGATACCGTATCCCAGGCAGGTTGTGCGGCGGCCAAGGTGCTTAATCTTTTCGCCAATGAAACTCTCAGTTCAGAGCCGGTCGTTGCCTGGGTTGATGAGGAGATTTGCAGCGGCTGTGGTCTGTGTATTGGAGCTTGTGCTTATGACGCACGTAAAATGGATGAAAAGAGCCATGTGGTAATTGTCGAGGATGTTCTCTGCCAGGGCTGTGGGGCCTGTGCTACAGCCTGCCCCAGCAGTGCATGCGAGCTAAAGAATTTCCGTACTGACCAAATCGTTTCTATGGTTGATGCTATAACTTAGTGATACTCATCATTTTTGAGAAGATATAATGATACAAAAAATCAGCGATAAAAGTAGTAATGGCACAGTGGGGGCGGTTATGGTTCTCGGTGCCGGTGTTGCGGGCATCCAGGCCTCTTTGGACTTAGCTGAGATGGGCTATAAGGTTTATCTTGTGGAAGACAAACCAAGTATCGGCGGAGCGATGGCCCAACTCGATAAAACTTTTCCTACTAATGACTGTGCAATGTGCCTGTTGTCGCCTAAGCTGGTAGATACTGCCAGGCACCCCAATATCGAAATTATTACCAATGCCGAGTTGAAGAAGGTAAATGGGAAAGCGGGCAATTTCACCGTAACCATCAACAAAAAGCCTCGTTATATAGACGAGGAAAAATGCACCGGTTGCGGAACTTGCACGAATAACTGTCCGGTGCGGAATATCGCCCATTTCGAGGAGGTTGACGAACTTGGAAAAATTCAGTTAGGCGAAGAAGACCGACAGAAGCTTGAGAGCACGATCGCCTCGCATGAAGCTGAACGCGCAGCGGTTATTTCAGTACTGCAGGATATCAATGCCCAATATAGATACCTACCGGAAAATGTTCTGCGTCATACGGCAAGGGCTTTAGATATACCCTTAAGCCGGGTTTATGGAATTGCCACCTTTTATAATTCATTCAGTCTCACTCCAAGGGGAAAATACATTGTTCGAGTCTGCATGGGAACGGCATGCCATGTCAAGGGTGCGCATCAGATCCTGCAGTCTCTGGAGCGCACGTTAAAGATAAACAGCGGTGGCACCACCGAGGACAAAATGTTCAGTCTCGAAGATGTACGGTGCCTGGGCTGTTGCGGGCTGGCACCGGTGATTACCATCAACGAGGATTTGTATGGCTCGGTCACCCAGGCCAAGCTGGGGAAGATTCTCAAGCGTTATCAGAACCAAACCGAGGTGGCCGAAGTTGTCGCTGAAGAAAAAGGAACAGAAAATGGCTAAACTTAAACCAGAAGATCTTGACAAAATTACGGAGCGAATGAGGCGTCAGACTATGCTTCGTGACGGTGCCGGGCGTGCCAAAATAACCGTGCACATGGGTACCTGCGGCATCTCTGCCGGGGCCAGGAAAATCATGAAAACACTGATGGCTTCACTCGAACAGGGTAATGTTGATGACGTCATTCTTACGACTTCCGGCTGTGCGGGGCTTTGCAGCAAGGAGCCGATGATGACGGTTGAGTTGAAAGGTGAAGCACCCGTCAAGTATGCCGAATTGGATGAAGAAAAGACGCGTAAAATCTTTGCTGAACATGTTCTCAACGGTAAACTCGTTGCCGAGTTTGCCCTGGGTGTGGGCAGCGAGAGGGTTTCTTAATGCCAGAAGAATCGTCAACAAATGAAATGGTAAAGACCAGCAGGCTCGATTTGCTTATCTGTGCGGGTACCGGTTGCGTTTCTAACCGTTCGTTTCAAGTTCGCGATGCCCTAATAGCAGAGATCAAAAAGCAAGATCTGAGCGATGAGGTTCAGGTCATAGCCACCGGGTGTCAGGGTTTTTGCGCACAAGGGCCCATCATGATAGTTCAGCCTGACGGTATTTTCTACCAAATGCTAACGGTGAAAGATATCCCTGAGCTGGTGGAGGAGCATTTTGTTAAGGGCAGGCCGGTTGAGAGGCTTATGTATGTTCCGTCCGAAAAGGAATCGCCAATTCCAAAACTCAGTGACATTGCCTTTTTCAAAAACCAACGGCTGATAGTACTTAAAAATCGCGGTCTTATCGATCCGGAAAAGATCGATGAATACATTGCCCGTGACGGATATAAAGCCATGGCGAAAGTGTTGACTTCGATGACACCCGAGGAGGTTATCGGAGAGATAAAGACTTCCGGGATTCGTGGTCGCGGCGGGGCTGGTTTTGGCACCGGCTTGAAATGGGAGTTTGCACGAAAAGCGCCCGGAGATGTTAAATACATCATCTGTAATGCTGATGAAGGAGACCCTGGTGCATTTATGGACCGAAGCATAATTGAATCCGATCCTCATTCGGTGCTTGAAGGGATGGTGATCGGAGCTTATGCAATCGGCAGCGAACATGGTTATATTTATATTCGCGAAGAATATCCTTTAGCAACGAAACGTTTGAATATTGCTATCGAACAGGCAACGGAATACGGTCTGTTTGGTGAGGATATTTTAGGCAGCGGGTTTAACTTTGATGTAAGTGTTCATCGCGGTGCGGGAGCTTTTGTCTGCGGCGAGGAAACCTCGCTGATCGCTTCCCTTGAGGGCCGCACACCGGAACCGCAGATTCGTCCGCCTTTCCCGGCCCAGTCAGGTTTATGGGGTAAGCCTACCAACATCAATAACGTTGAGACCTGGGCCAACATTCCTATGATCATCAATCGAGGCGGTGAGTGGTTCTCATCCATCGGGACAGAATCAAGTAAAGGCACCAAGGTTTTTTCAGTTGTCGGCAATGTAACCAATACCGGTTTGGTTGAGGTGCCGATGGGTATAACCATGCGTGAGATAGTATTTGAAATTGGTGGAGGAATACCCGACGGCAAGAAATTTAAGGCGGTCCAGACTGGCGGTCCCTCCGGAGGCTGCATACCGGAATCGTTGCTTGACCTGCCGATAGATTATGAACGTTTGGCCGAAGTCGGTTCCATCATGGGCTCCGGAGGATTAATCGTGATGGATGAGAATACCTGCATGGTTGACATGGCCAGGTATTTTCTTGATTTTCTGAGGAGTGAATCCTGCGGCAAGTGTACCACCTGTCGTGAGGGAATTGCCGCGATGCATGACATCATTCTTGGCATCTGTAACGGTGAAGGCCAGCCGGAGCACATTGAACTTCTGAAGGAGATAGCTGAGGCTGTAACAAACGCCTCACTTTGTGCTCTCGGGGGCACGGCTCCCAATCCAGTGCTAAGTACTTTACGTTATTTTAACGATGAATATGAAGCTCATATCAAGGACAAAAAGTGTCCGGCGGGTGTCTGTCGAGCTTTGATCCACTATCGAATTGATCCGGACAAGTGTACAGGTTGCATGTTGTGCAACAAACAATGTCCCCAGGATGCTATAGAAGGTGCACGAAAAGAGGTACAGATCATAGACGATGAAAAATGCATAAAGTGCGGCGTCTGTCGTGAGTCATGTAAGTTCGAGGCGGTGATTGTAGAGTAAAATCGAGAATTATTAAGCGGGACTTCCAGCGTTGGAAGTCCGAGATGATAGGAAATCAGGAATTTAATTTAAGGAGAAAGATGTTATGGTTAAGAAAGTTTGTTTACGCTACTGTTTGTTGTTTGTAATGCTTTGTGTTCTATTGACGGTCCAGTCGGCATGGGCTACTTCCACGGGACTGAACAATATCCCAACAGCAGATGTGGTACCTGAAAAAGTGTTGGTTTTTCAGTACTTCAACGAGACTGGGAATGACAAGGTGCCCAACCATTATGGCGGTTTCAAATACGGTCTGATGAAAAACGTTGAAGTCGGACTTGACGGTCGTTTTTTTGCTGGGAAATCGTCAACGGAAAACCTTGTTGGACAGGTAAAATATCGTTTCGAAATAGATTCAGATATTGCCATCGCTTTGGGAATTGCCAACTTAGGCGACCGTGATAAGGCAGGTAAAGAGTTTCCTTTTGCTGTTTTAAGCTATGATGCCGGTTTTATGCGGGTACATTTTGGCGGAACAGTTCAGGATGACAATAAAGGCTTTTTCGGCGGACTTGATAAGACTTTCCAGTTGTTCGAACGTGACTTTACGCTCAGGACCGACATTCTCCATGTTAACAACCAGAACGACACCTTAACAAGTGCCGGTTTTATCTATGACCTCGGACATGATTTTCTTCTTGAAAGTTGGGTGTCTTTTCCTTCTGAGACAGGCAAGGAAGATTTTGTAACCGTAAAACTTAACTATGTGATTAAATTTTAACTTGTTTAAGTATGGAAACGGGAAGCTGAACTTATGAAACTCAAAGAGATTAGTGAAATATTAAAGGCTGAAGTTTTGATCGGCCAAGAGAACCTGGATATCGAAATTGGGATGGTATGCGGCGCTGATTTGTTGAGTGATGTATTAGCTTTTACTAAGCCCGACTCATTGCTGTTGACCGGCCTGACACATCCACAGGTTATTCGCACGGCTGAGATAGCGGAGGTAAATGCGGTCTGTTTTGTGCGAGGCAAACGTCCTCCTGAAGAAACGGTCGAATTGGCAAAACAAAGAGACCTTCCATTGCTTTGTACCTCTCTGCTTATGTATGAATCCTGCGGTTTGCTTTACGAGCACAAGCTTGCGGGCTGCTCCCAGACAGAGGAAATAGCATAATGGCTGCGAAGACCAATTTTACCCCAACCCAGGAACTTGTTTATGAGATGAAAGCTTCCGAAGTAATGATGCGTGACGTAGTAACAGTTGCCCCTGAGATGTTGATGAGTGAACTTCGTGAGATCCTGTATTCGAATCGTATTTCCGGTACGCCGGTAATGACAAATGGTCAATTGGCAGGGATCGTCAGTATTGAAGATTTCATAAAATGGCTAACGGACGGGCTTATCGAGACAAGAGTTGAGGAACGAATGACAACAGAAGTAATAACCGTTTATGAGGACGATTCATTGGTGCTTGTAGTGAATATGTTAGACAAACACGGTTACGGCCGCCTCCCGGTCATTCAGCGTGACGGAGGTAAATTAGTCGGCGTCATAACCAAGGGCGATATCGTAGCGGGGCTTTTACGGAAGTTGGAGATCGGATTCCAGGAACAGGAGATTCGCGAATGGCGTGCCAGCCATATTTTTGAAGATATTGTTGCTGACAAAACCACCCTTATACTTCGCTATGATATAGTCGGTAATGATTTCATGAAGGCTGGCATTGGAGCAACCAGTCTGAAAAGGGCACTGGTTCGTTTGCAAATTCATCCCCACGTTCGGCGACGTGCCTCTATTATTGCCTATGAGGCCGAGATGAATATCGTCATTTATACTCAGGGCGGGGAGCTTATAGCAAAAGTTGAGTCCGACCTGATTACTATAGAGGCTAATGATAATGGTCCCGGAATCGCCGATGTACAGCAAGCTTTTACTCCGGGTTACTCCACGGCGTCGGACTGGGTGCGGGAACTTGGGTTTGGCGCCGGTATGGGTCTGTGCAATATTAAAAAATGCTCCGATGAAACAAATCTTGAGTCTGTCGTTGGAAAAGGAACCCGGCTTGAGGCAAAAATAGCTATTTAAGTAAGGTGTATAAAAATGACTGTTAGCGAGATGATACAGCAGGCTGAACTTGAAGTCAAGACAGCAAATGACTGTCTTGATACCGAGGTTACAGGAGGTTATTCAGCCGACCTGATCAGCACTGTAATGGCAAACGCCGAGGAAGGCAACGTTTGGGTAACCTGGCATGTACATCCCAACATAGTGGCCGCTGCTCTTATTGTCAAATTAGCTGCAGTTATTCTTGTCTCCGGTCGCCAACCAGAAGAGGAAACAGTTAAAAAAGCACAGCAGGAAGGTTTGCCGATCCTTGTCAGCGATCTTTCTGCGTTTGAGCTTATCAGCAGGTTGGGCAAGATGGGTATAGTGGGTGTATAGTGATGTTTACAGAATTTCTGGCAGACTTGCATCTGCACACATGTCTCTCACCATGTGCTGAAGATGAAATGAGTCCGCTGGCGATAGTCAGACAGGCAAAGAAAAAAGGATTGGATGTAATTGCTATTTGTGACCATAATTCGACCAAAAATGTTGAGGCGGTTCGTCAAGCAGGCCGGGATGAGGGCCTGGCGGTAATCGGTGGTATCGAAATTTGTTCACAAGAAGAGGTTCATATACTTGGTTTGTTCGATGAAGAAGAAGGATTGAAAGAGATGCAGTTACTGGTAGATCAAAACCTTAATGGCGAAAACAACCCCGAGTTTTTCGGTGAACAGTGTTTGTGTGACGAGCATGATATGATTTATGGTCGAGAAAGTAAATTGCTTATTGGTGCCACTGAGTTGAGCGTAGAAAAAGTTGTTGAAAACATACACCGGTTTGGTGGGCTGGCTATTGCTTCGCATGTCGACCGTGAGAGTTTCAGCATCTTCAGCCAACTCGGATTTGTGCCGGAGGGTTTACAATTAGATGCCCTGGAAGTTTCACCGCGGTCCTCAATAGTAGATGTAAGGAAAGACTTCCCGCAAACCATAGATTATCCGCTTGTGCGTTTCTCTGACGCACACCGCTTAGAGGAAATAGGCACTGCATTTCTCAGATTTACCGGTAACAGGGCTTCTGTGGCGGAACTGCACAATGCTTTACTGTGTAAGGATGGAAGAGAGGTTCTGAATTGAGCAATGGAAGATTTTTCCCTTCATATTCTGGATGTAGCGGAAAATGCTTTGACTGCCGGCGCCAACCGAATAGAAATACATATTGTCGAGGAGTCCAAAGAGGACCTTATGAAAATCGAGATTAAAGACAATGGCTGTGGTATGGATGAGCAAATGGTAAGCCATGTTCTCGATCCTTTCTACACGACTAAAGCCGGCAAACGTGTCGGGCTTGGGATCCCACTCCTGGCCCAGGCTGCCAAAGAGGCCGGTGGGAATATGGAAATTCAGAGTCGCCCGGACAAGGGAACTATGATTTGTGCAACGTTTCAACTCTCACATCCGGATCTTAAACCCATTGGTGATGTGTTTGAAACTTTAGCTACTCTTACTTGTGCTCATCCTGAAGTAGAGTTTATTTTTGAGCATCGTCGAAATGATGCCGTTATTTGTCAGTGGAATAACAGTATTTCTGCGAAACCGACGAGGAAATGATAAATGGTTAATCTTTTCATTAACAACCAACCTGTTCAAGTGGAAGATGGGGCTACGGTTCTGGAAGCCGCCCAGGCTTTAGGCATCAAAATCCCCACCCTTTGCTATCATAAGGCGCTGAGTTCTTATGGCGGCTGCCGTTTGTGTCTGGTGGAACTCGATGACGGGCGGCGCAAACGTATTCAGACGTCATGTGTATATCCAGCCCAGGAAGGGCTCAAGGTATTCACCGATACTGAAAAGGTCATAAAATCTCGCAAAATAGTTCTGGAATTGCTTTTGGCAAGGTGTCCGGAATCGGAAGAAATTAAGTCCATAGCGGCTGAACTCGGCGTAACCGAGACGCGGATCAAGAAGGGCAACGAAAAGTGCATTCTCTGCGGCCTTTGTGTGCGGATGTGCAATGAACGCATGGGTAAATCGGTTATTGGTTTTGTTAACCGCGGTATTGACCGCAAGGTGGGTGTGCCCTTTGATGCAGATTCTGAGCTTTGTATGGGTTGCGGAGCCTGTGCCTTTATCTGCCCGACCGCCGCGATAAAACCTGAAGATTTCTGCGAGAGGGGAATTTCCGCTTTGCCATCTGAGTTCGATTTCGGCCTGGGGCCTCGTCCAGTGGTAAGTGTCGCTTTTCCCCAGGCGGTTCCGAATACGCCTTCCATCGATAAAGAACACTGTGTTTATTTTCAGAGTGAAAATTGTCGAATCTGTGAAGCCGTCTGCGATGCCAAAGCCATCGATTTTGACCAGCAGCCCAAAGAGGTCGACCTCAAGGTTGGAGCGGTCATAGTGGCGCCCGGTTATGAGCGGTATTATCCCGACAACCGGCTTGAATTCAACTATCAACGTCTGGCAAATGTGATGACCGCACCGGAATTTGAGAGAATGCTCAGTGCTTCAGGGCCCTATCACGGTCATCTGGTCAGACCTTCTGACCACGGAGAGCTAAAACGTGTCGCTTTTCTTCAATGTGTCGGCTCACGGGATACTCAGTGCAATCCATATTGTTCGTCGGTCTGCTGCATGCACGCCACCAAGGAAGCAATAGTCGCTAAGGAGCACTCGGAAGGGGAGCTTGAAACCGATATCTATTTTATGGATATGCGTGCTTTCGGCAAAGGATTTGACCGTTACTACGAGCGTGCGAAAAGTGAATATAACGTGTCGTATCGCAGGTGCCGGCTTCCGGTTGTGGACCAGGCACCCGACAGTGAGGAGTTGGAGTTAAGCTATCTGGATGAGCAGGGCAAGCTTCAGAAAAAACGTTATGATGTGGTTGTGCTGTCAACGGCGCTGATCCCACCGAAAAATGTCGGTTCGTTCAAAGAGACAGCGAATTTAAATCTGAATAAATATAATTTCATAGAGACAAAACCCTTTGCCAGTGAAGATACCAGCCGGGAGGGGATATTTGTTTGTGGTGCGGTAAGCGAGCCCAAGGATATTCCCGAGACTGTTATTCAGGCCAGTGCAGCAGCAGGACGTGCCTCCGAACTGCTTGCCGAGGCAAGAGGGACGCTTGTCGAGGAAAAGAAATATCCTCCTGAAAAAGACGTCAGTGTCGAGCAGCCGCGGATCGGAGTATTTGTCTGCCATTGCGGGGTCAATATCGGCGGGATAGTCAATGTGGAGGAGGTGGTGGAGTACATCAGGGATGTTCCCGGTGTCACTTATTGCGAGCACAGCCTTTATACCTGCTCCCAGGATAACCAGGAAAAAATTAAAGAAACTATTAAGGAGCACCGCTTAAACCGAATTGTGATCGCCTCGTGTACCCCGCGAACACACGAGCCTCTCTTCCAGGACACGATCCGCGAGGTTGGGCTTAATCCGTTCCTGCTTGAGTTTATAAGTATTCGAGAGCATTGTTCATGGGTGCACATGACCGATAAGCGTCGGGCTACTGAGAAAGCCAAGGAGCTTGTCGCTATGGCAGTATCCAAGGCCAGGCTGCTTCGGGCGGTACACAGTTCATCGTTCTCTGTTCGCAGTGAGGCTTTGGTTGTTGGCGGCGGAATTGCCGGCATGACCGCGGCCCTTTCCCTGGCTGAGCAAGGCTTTGAGGTTTACCTGGTTGAAAGGGAAAAAGAACTCGGTGGGAACCTGCGCAAGCTTAAATTTACGGTTTCCGGCAATGACCCGCAGGAACTGCTGAACAAGAGTATTGAGCAGGTCCAAAGCTCCAAAAAAATCCACGTCCATCTGGAGACGAACGTTGAGGAGTTTTCCGGTTACATGGGCAATTACAAAAGTACACTTGTGAGCACAAATGGCCAATTACAAAAAACGGTTATCGAACATGGAGCGGTAATCGTTGCTACCGGTGCGATTGAACGCCAAACAAACGAATATCTGTATGGTCAGTCTGATCGAGTCATTACCCAAAAAGAGCTTGAGGAAAAATTAATCGACCAGTCTGAGTGCGAGACTATTGCTTCGGCCCAGACTATTGCTATGATCCAGTGCGTCGGTTCACGTGAAGAAGGCCAAATGTATTGCGGCAGGGTATGTTGTACCCAGGCGATCAAGAACGCTCTGAAGATCAAAGAGAACAATCCTCAAACCAACGTGATGATCTTTTATCGAGATATACGCACTTACGGCTTCCGGGAAGAATATTATCAAAAGGCCAGGCAGGAAGGAATTATCTTTGTTCGTTACGAACTGGAAGATAAGCCAAAAGTGGCCGCTGGTCAAACGCCGGAAGATCCTTTGCAGATAGAAGCTTTTGACCCCATCCTGGGACAAAAACTCCGGTTGCCAGTAGACATGCTTGTGCTTAGCACCGGAATCGCTCCCAGAGAAGACAATGAGTCCCTGGCCCAGGTGTTTAAGGTGCCGCTGGACGAGGATAGGTTTTTCTTAGAGGCGCATATCAAGTTGCGTCCGGTTGATTTTGCTACAGACGGCATTTTCCTGTGCGGACTGGCCCATTCTCCCAAGTTCGTTAGCGAGTCCATCTCACAGGCACGGGCCGCCGCCGCTCGAGCGGCAACACTGCTTGCCCAGGGAACCGTTCAAGCTAAGGGACGCATCGCGGAAGTCAAAGAACGAATTTGTGCCGGGTGCGGTCTCTGTATCGGTGTCTGTCCCTATGGCGCCAGGGAGATCGATGCGGAGAAGAAAATCGCTAAAGTGATTCCAGTATTGTGTCAGGGTTGTGGCGCTTGCGCAGCTATATGTCCAAACGCCGCCACCAAACAGGTTGGCTTCGCTAAGGAAGAGGTAATGGCGGCTATTGATTCATTAACATAAACGAAATAATCATTATGGAGCTTAACAATGTCGGAAGAATTTGAACCAAGAATAGTGGCATTTCTTTGTAACTGGTGTTCTTATGCCGGTGCCGATTTGGCAGGTACTTCGAGATTGCAGTATCCGCCTAATGTTCGGATCATCCGGTTGATGTGCAGTGGCGGTCTTGACCCGCTTTATGTTTTTCGGGCTTTGCTCGGCCAGTGCGATGGTGTGCTGATTGGCGGATGCCATCCGGGAGATTGTCATTACACCAATGGAAACTATAAGGCCAGACGTCGTGTCGCGGTGCTCAAAAGTATTTTGCATGAACTTGGCATCGCTGAGGACAGGGTCTGGCTTCGTTGGATAAGTGCCAGCGAGGGCGGGCGATTCGCCGCGACAATTAGTGAAATGGTAGACAGCCTTAAGAAAATAGGGCCGAACACTTTGTCCAAATCCTGGGCCATATAAACTGAGGAGAAATAACTGTGGCAATAATAGAAGTCAAAAACAATAATCAAGCAGAAACCATCCAGGAATTGCTTCGATCGATGCTTGATAAGAAACTGGTAAGCGGTATTTTGGTGCCGCAGGAAATCCCATCGAAAAAAACCGTGGTTCAAACTCTTGTACGCGAATCGGCTGAACTTAAATCAGCGAATCCGCTGGCTCCGGTCTTTAGTGTGAATTCAGCACGCATCATAGCAAAAATGTGCGTTGCCCAACTGGCCAAGGCCCCTGTCGAATCGGAGCAGTGCGAACATCAAAAAACTGCCGAAGACGAAGATAGTACGGAGCAAGCTGAAAAACCTGAACCGACCGGAGACGAAAATAATGCAGACCAGCAACAGGCATCGGAGTCAGAACCTGAAGATAGCCAATCCAGTGAGGCTTTGGAGGAATCGCAGCCAGTTGCCCAGGAACCTCCTGCGGCAACCGGAGAACAATCCTCACCTTTACCTATCGCGGTGGTACTTAGGCCGTGCGAGATCCGCGCATTTGTCGAGTTGGTGAAATTACAGCAGGTGGACCTTGAGCCTTTTTTGGTTATTGGTGTGGATTGTTATGGAACATACTCCATACAGGATTACGCGGCAAAGGTAGATGAAGCTTCCGATGGTTTCTCGGTGACATCTGATTTTTTAAAGCAGGCGACATCCGGGGACTTACCCCAGGAGCTTCGCGGCGCCTGCCGGTTCTGTCAATTTCCGACGCCGACATATTCGGACGTGGTAATTCGGCTCATAGGCGAGGACATCAACAAACAAATTAATGTTGGAGCTGAAACCGAAAAGGGTAAAGAGCTTCTCAGTGCCCTTGGGCTTGAAGACACCCCGCCAAACGAGCAGCGAAAGGATGCGGCAGCAAAGATCAAGGAGGCCCGGAAGAAGTTAGCCGGGGAGGACGAAATAGATTTCCTCGAGATAATTTCCTCGCTGTGCATTAATTGTCGAAACTGCAGGGAAGTCTGTCCTATTTGTTATTGCAAACAGTGCGTATTTGATGGAGAGGTTTTCAAATATCCACTGGAAAAATATTTGAATTGGTCCGGCAAGAAGGGCGTTTTGCCTATGCCGCCGGATAAACTGTTGTTCCATCTGACACGAATGAGTCATGTAGCAACATCATGTGCCGCTTGCGGTCAATGTGAGGCGGCCTGCCCCAGCGGCATACCATTGGGACGAATTTACCAGAAGATTTCCGCAGCCGCTCAGAAAGCCCTGGAGTATGAGGCGGGGCGGAGTCTTGATGAAGAACTTCCGCTGACGACTTTCCGTGAGGAAGAATTGTCAGTCGTGGAGGATTGATTTTCAGGAGTATAATAATGACAAAATCCAATAACAATAACGAAGAAACTAAAACCGAAACCGTCCCTCAATCCGAAAAAGGTGAAGCGGCCAAAGCGGTGCTCAGCCAACTGGACCTGCGATTTCGTGATGAGATAGCCAGCCACCCAGGCGGCGAGAACATTCGTCGATGTTTTGCCTGCGGAACCTGCGCGGCGGGTTGTCCGGTTACTGAGGTGGATAGCGACTACAACTGCCGGCGTATTATTCGGCAGATACTTTTAGGTATGCGGGAAGAGGTGCTTTCCTCGCCGTTGATATGGTTATGTTTGGTATGTTATCGGTGCTATGTGCGATGTCCGCAGCAAGTGAACTTCACGGATATTATGCGGGTGCTTCGGTATTTAGCGGTTAAGGAAAAACGTGTTTCCCCCGAGACTTTCGAGTGCATCAACGAATTAGATAAATTTTCACAACTCGTGCGGCATGATCTGGTAAAAAGCTTCTTTGAAAAAAAGGATGTATCGTTAGAAGAGCTGGAAGCGAATATCACAAAAGTCATGAAGGATGCATTAGCATAATAGGAGCCTTTCAATGGCAAAGCAAGAATCGCTGGAAAAAGACATTAAGAGTTTTGAGGACCTTAAGCAGGAGGTGATCGCCAGAGGTTTATGCGGCAGATGCGGCGGATGTGCTTCGTTCTGTTCAGCAGACGATATGAACGCACTGGAGTTTAGTCGTGCAGACGGTCCCCGGCTCATTTCCGAAGAGAACTGTGTCAAGTGCGGTATTTGCTACTTGATTTGCCCGCAGATCAAGGCACTTGACAAAGAGGTGCGAGAAAAATTCGGCTGGCAGCGTCCGATCGGTATCTATCAAACAATTACTTCGGCCTGTACTACTGAGCCGAAAGTTTCCGAAGTCTGTACCGACGGAGGAGTGGTTACTTCCATTCTGCGTTATGCGCTCAAGAAGCAATTGATACAGGGGGCGTTGGTCTCAAAGAGAACCGGCCCATTTACGAGGCAGCCTTTCATAGCCACCAATCCGGATGAACTGATCGAGGCGGCGGGCACACACTTCGATGAGGTCCAGCATCTTGGCCAGTTCGGCAAGGACTATTCAACTTACTGTCCCACCATTCAGGAGATTAAAAATATTGGTCAACTCCGGCTGGACCGGATAGCGATGGTCGGCACTCCCTGTCAAATCTATACAGTACGAAAGATGCAGGCCCTGAATATCGTACCAGCCGATTCCATTACATTCACCATAGGGTTGTTCTGCATGGAAAACTTCACCTTTGATGACAAATCCGTAAAGGTGCTGGAAGCGAAACTGGGCTCGAAGATAGGCGATATCGCAAAACTCAATATCAAAGACGACGTAATCCTGACCACCACTGACGGTCAGGTGCATCATCTGCCATTCGAGGCGTTGGACGAGGTCGCACGCCCGGCGTGTATGGCGTGTCCCGATTTTGCCAATGATTTTGCCGACATCTCCGTTGGCGGGCTCGGCTCGCCGGACGGCTATACCACCACGGTTGTGCGTACAAGTATGGGGCAAAAACTTTATAACGGTGCAAAACAAGAGCGAATGCTTAAAGAACTGCGTTTGGGCAGCAAGGAAAAAGCCAAGCTCCATCGAACAGAGCTTGTGGCAAAAATCACAGCTTTTACCCGACGAAAAAAAATCAGAGCACGAGCAACGCTGGCAGCCGTTGGTAGCGATTAGTTAAACAATTTATCAGGAGTTAAGTGTGGATCACAAGTCAGTTATGGTTATTGGTGGTGGGATAGCCGGCATTCAGGCGTCGCTCGACCTGGCCCAGATGGGGGTCGAGGTATTTCTTGTCGAGAACAAGCCGAGCATTGGCGGCCGAATGGCACAGCTTGACAAGACCTTTCCGACGAATGACTGCGCAATGTGCATCCTGTCTCCCAAGCTTGTCGATGCCGGCAGCAACCGGAATATTAATATTATAGCTAATGCCGACGTACAATCGGTCAAGCGTAACAAGGACGGTTTTCATGTTCAAGTGCTCAAGCGTGCCCGATACGTCGATGAGAGCCGCTGCACAGGCTGCGGTATCTGTATGAGTAAATGTCCGGTTCGCATTCCGGATGATTACAATATGGGCCTTAACAAAACCAAGTGTATTCGCATTCCTTTCCCACAGGCGGTGCCAGCGGTACCTATCATCAGTAAAGAGAACTGCATCTATATGACGAAAGGTAAGTGCCGTATCTGCGAGAAGTTCTGTGAAGAAAAAGTCATAGATTATGAACAGAAAGACAGCGTCATCGACATTGAGGTTGGCAGCATTATTATGGCGGTCGGCTCGCAGGAATTCAACGCAAAGCTCAAAGACGAGTATAGCTACGGAACCTCCCCCAATGTGCTTACAAGTATTGAATTCGAGCGTCTGCTCAGTGCTTCGGGGCCGACGCAGGGCCATGTGATAAGGCCGTCCGACCAGAAAGAACCTGAGCGTGTGGCTTTTCTGCAGTGTGTAGGCTCGCGCGACTCGCAGGTAGGCGGATCGTTCTGCTCGGCGATCTGTTGTATGCAGGCGGCAAAAGATGCGATTATCATGATTGAACACCTGCCTGAAGTTGAAGTTACCATCTTCAACATGGATACTCGGGCCGGCGGCAAAGACTTCGATAAATTTATAAACCGAGCCCAGGACCAATACAAAGCCCGCTATGTCCGTGCACGAGTTTCTTCGGTGGAGATCAACCCTGCCAATGATAATCTTCGGGTTCGGTATGACCCCAATGACGGAGGGCCTCTACAGGAGGATGAGTTTGGTATGGTAGTACTCTCTGTTGGGCTTTTCACACCACCATCAACGCGAAAGTTGGCGGATAAACTTGGTATTAAACTCAGTGAGGAGGGGTTTGTCACCAGCGATCCATTTGATCCTGTGCTTACTTCTCTTGAAGGAGTTTATGCGTGCGGTACTCTGACCGGACCTCGGGACATTCCTGAAACGGTTGTGCAGGCCAGTGCCGCAGCCGGAGCAGCAGCCTCATTGCAGGCCAATCTGCCCGAATTGCGAATTAAAACCGAATACCCGCCGCAGCGTGACATTCGCGGTGAGGCGCCGAGAGTGGGTGTGTTTGTCTGCCGCTGTGGCATAAATATTGCTTCTACGGTTGATGTACCGGGAGTGGTGGAATTTGCCTCATCGCTGCCTTGGGTCGAACACGCCCAGGAACTGTTATTTTCCTGTGCCGGCGATTCCCAGCGTATCATTGCAGATGTGATCAAGGAAAAAGAACTCAACCGTGTGGTTGTTTGTGCGTGTACTCCAAGGACCCATGAGTCGCTTTTCCAGAACACACTTCAAACGGCAGGGCTCAATCCTTATTTGTTTGAGTTTGCCAATATTCGCGAACATTGTTCCTGGGTTCACCAGAAGGAGCCGGAGCAGGCTACCGACAAGGCTAAGCAGCTTACGGCGATGGCGATTACGAAAGTTCTTTGCCTGGAACCTCTTTCGCCGGAGACATTGCCGGTAAATCACGATGCCCTGGTTATCGGCGGCGGTGTAGCCGGTTTGACCGCGACATTGGAGTTAGCTAAACACGGCACCGAAGTACATATTGTCGAACGCCAGAAGCAGTTTGGCGGTAACTTCAGTGATGTCTGCTTTACAATGGATGGCCAGCCTAGCCGGGAATTTCTGAAAGGTCTGATCGAACAGGTAACCGGTAATCCTAAGATCCACGTTCACCTGGGTAGTGAAGTTGCTGAAGTGAAAGGATTTGTCGGTAATTTCAAATCTATTATACGTAACATCGGCGATGAAACCGAAGCAGCAGCTACAGAGATAGAGCACGGTGCGGTTATAGTAGCGACGGGGGCACAAGAACTGGAAACAGAAGAATATATGAAAGGAAAGGATCCGAAAGTCCTTACGCTTCGTGAACTGGAGACCGCCATTGGGGATGGTTCGGAGCTTAAAGAAGTAAGCTCTGTTGTTTTGATACAATGTGTGGGTTCACGTTGTGACGAACGGCCCTATTGTAGTCGGATATGCTGTAATAAGTCGATTAAGAATGCTCTAAAGCTTAAGGAGCTTAATCCTGATATCAACGTGTATGTCCTTTATCGTGATGTTCGGGCTTATGGCTTACACGAACTTGATTACCGAAAAGCGCGGGAGCAAGGGGTTATGTTTATCCGTTACGAAGAAGATGCAAAGCCCAAAGTCACCTCCGAAAACGGAAGTTTGCAAGTTAGTCTTTTTGACCCCATTCTGCGTCGCGATATTGTTATTGATGCCGATCTGATCGGCTTGGCAGTTGGTATTGTGTCAATCTCGGAGAACAAAGCACTTTCACAAATGCTGAAGGTGCCTCTCAACAGCGAGGGTTTCTTCCTCGAGGCCCATGTGAAATTAAGGCCCGTTGATTTTGCTACTGAAGGAGTGTTTGTTTGCGGTCTTGCCCATTACCCCAAGGATGTTTCAGAGTCAGTAGCCCAGGCGAGGGCAGCAGCGGCCAGAGCCATGACTGTTCTAAGTAAAGAAACAATCGAAGCGGAAAGTAAAGTGTCAATGGTGCGTTCAGACAGATGCGCCGCCTGCGGAGCCTGCATAGCGGTATGTCCTTTCAGTGCCATTGAAATTGACGAAGATAAAAAAGTAGCAATAGTTAACGAAGCCTTATGCAAAGGCTGCGGTGCCTGCACAGCGACCTGTCGGTCGGGAGCGATTGACCTGAAAGGTTTCAATGACGAGCAGCTTGCCGCGGCAATTGAGGCAGTTATAGGATAATTATGACAGAAGATAATAAGCAAGACTGGAACCCTAAGATCGTTGCGTTTCTTTGCAATTGGTGTTCTTATGCCGGTGCGGACTTGGCGGGTGTAAGCCGAATGCAATACGCTACGAATATCCGTATCATTCGTGTACCGTGCTCGGGGAGAATAAACCCGCTGCATATAATTTCAGCTCTTCGTGGAGGTGCCGATGGAGTACTCGTATCCGGATGCCACCCGGGAGATTGTCATTATATCAGTGGAAATCTTACAGCGAGGCGAAAATTCAACATGTTGAAGAATTTCTTTGATCATGTAGGCATCTGTCCCGAGAGAGTTCAGTTCTCTTGGGTCTCAGCGGCTGAAGGCGCTCGATTTGCTTCTCTTGTAGACAAGGTGGCGGCAGACATTAAAAGAATAGGACCAAATAAATTATTGGCGGTATCGGCAAAATGACTTCAATTCAGGACGAAATCAGAAAAACAGCAGAGCAAGTGCTCACTGACGGCAAGGCCGATTTAGTGATTGGCTTTAGCGAAAGTTCACTTCCCATGAGAGCGGCACCTTGCTTTATCACAAAAGCGGATTGTGCTAAGGAACTGGTCTGGAACCGGTATTGTCTGAACAATCTTGCCGTTTATCTTCCGAAATATTTTGCCCCTGACCCTCACCTCAGAGAGCAAAAAGCTCCACCTAAAATAGCAGTTGTTCTGAAAGGCTGTGACGGGCGATCAGCAGTTGGTTTGATAAAAGAGCTTCAGGTTCCGCGGGAGAACCTGGTTGTTATTACCGCTCCCTGCGAAGGTATGTTCGATGCCGCTATCGCCCAGAAGTTGATTGGAGACAATGAGATCGTCTCGGCGCGAGAGGACAAGGACTCGGTTATTGTTAAAGATGAAACGGACAAGGAAACAAAATTTAACAGAGACGAACTGCTTGCCGAGGCGTGCCGCTTCTGTACGCACAGAACTTCACCTATTAGCGATATCGCTGTCGGAGAGCCCGGTCAAAATGGAGATGCACTGGCGCCCGACGATCGCTTCGAGGAATTTTTAAAAAAAACCACCGAAGAACGGTGGGAGTTGTTCTGCCGTGAGATATCAAAGTGTGTATTCTGTAAAGCCTGCCGCAGTGCCTGTCCTAACTGCTACTGCAAAGTGTGCTTTGCCGATCAAACCCGCCCGAATTGGACAGGTTCCGGTGGTCAGTTGCAGGATTTGATCGCTTATCATCTCGGACGGATATTCCATCAGGCGGGTCGATGTGTGGACTGTGGCGCATGCGTTCGTGCCTGTCCCGTGGGTATTGATTTACGAACTTTCACCTATAAAGTTGTCAAAGACGCAAAAGATTTGTTTGACTTTACGGCGGGTCTTGATATTGAACAGGCTCCGCCGCTAACGGAGTTTAGCAGTAGTGATTCAGACAGTTTCATAACAGAGCCGGAGTAGACTAAGGTGCCAAAATCTAAAATAAAGAAAAATAAAATACCGGAATTTGTAACCGCCGTATCCGCGGATTATACCTTTTACGGTCCGAAGCTCAATGGCGACAACATTGCTTTCGATGTGATAACCTCTCCTGAAGAGTTGGTATTGGACTATCGAAATTCCATCGTTTCTCCGAAAGAATTGTTTCTACCAAGGGCAGAGGTGGTTTATGAGTTTGACGGGCAGGGATTTGTCAATGATACGATACCAGAGAAGAAGAGAGTTATCTTTGGGATGCGTCCATGTGATTGCCGGGCAATTACACTGCTGGATAAGATATTTGACACCGACGATATAAAAGACCCGTTCTATGTTAGTCGTCGCGAAAATACAGTTATCATTTCGCTTGGATGTAACCAGCCTTTGAGCAGTTGCTTCTGCACCGCAGTTAAGGGCGATCCTTTCGGTGAGGATGGAGCCGATGTAATTATGGGCGACACTGGCGATTGCCTGCTTGCTGAAGCTGTTACTCCAAAAGGCAAAGATTTTCTTTCGCATTACAGTAAACTCTTTTCTTCTGCCGGGTCGGACAATTACACTAAACAGGCAAAACAAGCAAAAGACAAGATGAAGTCCCAGAAAGATATTAGCAGTTTCAAGCCATGTTTGGATGGTCGATTTGAGGACGATATTTGGGGAGAGCTCTCTCGCAAATGTCTTGGCTGCGGGGTATGTTCATATATCTGTCCTGTTTGCTATTGCTTCGATCTTGTCGATGAAAAAACATCTACAGGAATGAAAAAGGTGCGAATATGGGACTGCTGCATGTTCGATCTTTTCACGCGGCATGCTTCGGGGCATAATCCTCGTTCGGTAAATTCCGCCCGTCTCAGGCAGAAAATAATGCATAAATTTGATTATTATCCGGATCGCTATGAACTGAACGGTTGTGTTGGATGCGGTCGTTGCGTACGTAGCTGTCCCGTTAACCTGGATATTCGTCAACTCCTTGGAGAATTAGCGCAGTCGTAATGGTCTGCACTGGAAAAAAGAAATGATCGAGAAAAACCCTTACCGTCCGTTTTTAACAACAATAGAGAAAATAAC